>ENA-ORNW01000735-ORNW01000735.1-human-gut-metagenome-genome-assembly--contig:-NODE-735-length-29698-cov-3.577607_pt1 | contig 29698 bp, 22 predicted proteins | sample MGYA00242121_ERZ509034 | MGnify/ENA primary metagenome ERZ509034 (study PRJEB26280, sample SAMEA2338689) | human gut metagenome | biome: human gut; feature: human-associated habitat; material: faeces... | reverse complement strand
GGGCGGACAGTGGACTTTCACCACACAATCACACGTGCGCTGCCGGGCGCACTAATAAAAATAAGCCTGAAGATCAACACAGACCTTCAGGCTTATTAATTTTGACGAAGCCCTAATCAAAGGACAATAGTCACTTTATAGCCATACTTTTCTCAAACGCTTCGAGAGACATACCAAGCGCTTTGGAGCGCTCCCACATCCAAATCAGAAGAAGTCGTTCGATCGTAACTTGTTTAAGCATTTCCCGATTGACATCAGGATAAAAGGCAACCGCCCCGCGCAGCGACTCAAAAAAAGTACGAATACAAATTACTCGCGCTTCAAGCAGTTCCCTCGGCACATTATCCATAGAGCAGGATGGATCCTGATGGATAAGTGCCACCACATGCTCAACAATGCGGCGGTTAGCCGCCACCATGATTTTGTGTACGCCAGGATTAACAAGTGCCTCCCCTGCTACAGAAATGGCTAGCAGCAGGCTGTCAGGATCCAGATATGCGTCGGCCATCAGCTCAAGATGCCTTCGCAACATGGATTTATAGTCCTCCTCTGGCAACGGCTCAATCTTTTGAGAAACAACCATAAGGAAGCGACTCTTTTCGCGCTCTACAAGCGCTTCAATAATCGCTTCCTTGTTTTGGAAATAGTTGTAGAGATTGCCAAGGCTCTTACCACTTTCTTTCGCAATATCACGCAGCTTTAACTGATGAAGGCCATTTCCCTTCACCAGTCGTTCTGCCGCATCAACGATTTCTCGCCGATGCTGTTCGGCAAGTCGCTCCGTCCGTTCCTGATCGGCAACGGGGCTCACTTCTCTGCGCCCTCAGTGGTTTTAGCGGGTTCAGGCAGCTCAGTACCACCGCCTAATACCTTATAGAGCGTTACAAGACTGGATGCACGCGAGAGTTCAGCCGTAATCACAGCCTGCTGAGCAGATACCTTGGTACGCTGAGCATCAAGGACCTCTGTATAGGCCGCAGCACCGTGTTTGTAACGAGCACTGGAAAGTTCAAAGGCCTGTGAAGCCGCATCCGCAAATTCACGGCGTTCTTTGAGCTCCCGCTCGACCGTACCTTCAGTCGCAAGGGCATCGGCGACTTCTTGGAAAGCCGTCTGAATGCTCTTTTCATAGGTTGCAACAGCGATCTTTTCCTGCACTTCTGCGGAACGCAAGTTCGCAAGATTACGACCGCCAGTAAAGATTGGAATCGAAATGCTAGGCGTAAAGCTCCACAGCCCCGTATTCGCACCAAAAAGGTCGGACAAGTGAGCTGAAGCACTGCCTGCGTTAGCCGTAAGCGAAATGCTTGGGAAGAAGGCCGCGCGCGCCGCACCGATATTGGCATTAGCGGAAATCATGCCGCGTTCTGCAGAAATAATATCAGGGCGATTAAGAAGGACTTCACTCGGCAATCCTGCGGGCATTGTCGCTGGAAGCGTTGCGGCGAGCTCTACCCCGGAGGGCTGTAACTCATCAGGAACTTTTGAGCCCACGAGCAGTTCGAGTGCATTTTGGCTTTGCGCCACTGCGCGAACATAGGTAGTAATCGCAGCTCTGGCACTCGCCACTGTTGTGCGAGCTTGCTCATAATCGAGGCGGCTCGCAGCGCCATATTTGTAACTTTCTCCCACCAAACGGAAGCTTTCCTCTTGGCTGGCAAGCGTTTCTTTCTGTAAGGCAAGCTGTTCGCGATTGGCGCCAAGAGTCAACCACGCCAGCGTTACTTCTGACACTAACGTGCCCTGCGTCGTACGCTGCGCATCTTCTGACTGCAAGTAAGTTTGAAGCGCCTGCTCCGTCAAATTACGAACTCGACCAAAGAAGTCAATTTCATAACTTGCCATTGCCAAATCTGCCGAATAGGCATGAGTCGTGGAGTCCGTCGATTCGCGATGCGTTGTTGCATTGGAAGCTGCTGCTGCGACTGTTGGGAAAAGATCCGCACGCTGCACGCCGTAAAGTGCACGCGCATTCTCAACATTGAGCGCGGCGATGCGCAAATCGCGGTTATTGGAAAGCGCAAGCTCAATGACTTTTTTCAAGCGATCGTCCTGAATGAAGGTCTGCCATTTAGGCAGCTCTTCGCGCTTCAATTCACTATTAGCGTAAGACTCACCTTCTGGCCAGGCTTGCGCTACAGGCGCTTCCGGACGCTCATAGTCTGGCGCCAAATTCACACAACCAGCAAGGGCAAGTGCCGCCGCCAGTGGCATAAGAGACAGCATCTTCTTCATTTGTATTCACCTTCTGTCACAGACAGGAATTTCTTACATTTTGCTCTGTGAGTGCGGCTGCTGTTAAAGCCGCCGCACTCCGAAGTCAGAGGTATCAGGCCTGTACCGTCTTCACCGGCGCATTAGGCCCGCCGGAGATGCGATGCGCGATACGCGTCACGAAGACAAAGAATGCCGGTACCAAAGCCACGCAAAGGATCGTGCCCGTGATCATCCCGCCAAGCACGCCCACACCAATGGCATTTTGCGCGCCGGAGCCAGCACCGTGCGCAATAGCCAACGGCAGCACCCCCAGCCCGAAAGCAAGCGAAGTCATCAAAATCGGGCGCAGGCGCAGTTCGACAGCATGCAAAGCAGCTTTTACCACGTCTTCCCCTGCGGCAACCAAATCCTTAGCAAACTCAACGATCAGAATAGCGTTCTTAGACACCAACCCCATCGTTGTCAGCATGCCAACCTTGAAGTAAACATCGTTATTCATGCCAAGGAACAGTGTGAGCCCCAGAGCACCGACGATACCGCAAGGAATTACCAGAAGCACGGCAATAGGCACTGACCAACTTTCATAAAGAGCCGCCAAGCAGAGGAACACCACGAGAAGCGAAATGGCATAAAGCGCTGCTTCCTGCGAGCCAGCCTGACGTTCTTGATAAGAAACGCCGTTCCATGCAATTGAATATCCTTCAGGGAATACCTTTGCGGCTATCTCTTCAATAGCTTGCATCGCCTCACCAGAAGACACACCAGCAGCAGGACTACCCTGAATATTCAAAGCCGCCAAACCATTGAAACGCTCCAGACGAGGACTCGAATAGTTCCATTCGACTTCAGCAATAGTCGAGAGTGGAACCATCTCACCCTTGCTGTTACGAATGTGCCAGCGATTCAAATCTACAGGCTGCATGCGTGAAGATGGCACACCTTGGACCCACACTTCTTTAATACGACCACGATCAAGGAAGTCGTTGACGTAACTGCCGGCCAACGCCGTAGAAAGCGCGGAGTTGACTGTAGCAATATCAAGTCCGTAGGCCGAAAGCTTCTCGTTGTCGAGCTTCAGATGCATCTGCGCCGTATCGTCCATACCGTTGTGACGAACCATCGTCAGACGAGGGTCCTGATTTGCAGCCGCAAGAAACTTATTGCGCAGCTCCATCATCTTGGCATGACCAGCGCCTTTTTCGTCTTGAATATAGAAATCAAAACCGTCTGCGACGCCCAATTCCGGCACTGCTGGCAATGGGAAAAGGAAGCTGCTGGCATTCTTGAATTCAGGAGACATCATGAATGCGCCCATCGCGCGTCGCTGAATAGCAAGTACGCTCTGATCGTCATTGGGTCGAGCACTCCAGTCCTTGAGCTTAACGAAGCCCAAGGCCATGTTTTGTCCAGAACCTGCGAACGAGAACCCGCGCACGGCGAAGAACGAATCTATATCGCGGGACTCCGTTTTTTCCAAGAATTTCTGGATACGAGTCACTTCGTGATCCGTACGTTCCATCGTCGCGCCCTGCGGCAATTGCACCTGCATCAGCGCTACACCCTGATCCTCACCCGGCATGAAGGCCGTTGGAGTTTTCATGAAGCCCCAAACCATGCCCCCCACAACGAGTGCATAACAGACGACGAGCAGCAGCGGATGATGAATAAATCCGCCTACACCGTCACGCACTGCAAAAGTAAGCGCTTCAAAGCCGCGGTTAAACCATCCAAAGAACCCACCTTTGCCCATATGCTCATCATGGTCAATGGGCTTCAAGATCTTGGCGCAAAGCGACGGCGTCAATGTCAGTGCAATGATGACGGAAAGCACCATTGCAGAAACAATGGTGATCGAGAACTGCCGATAAATCACGCCGGTAGATCCGCCAAAGAAGGCCATCGGGATAAACACAGCTGACAGCACCATTGCAATGCCAACCAATGCCCCAGTAATCTGCCCCATTGATTTCACTGTTGCGGTGTGCGGATCTGTTCCGTCCTCACGCATCACACGTTCGACGTTCTCCACTACCACAATAGCGTCGTCAACCAACAGACCAATTGCCAACACCATGGCGAACATCGTCAGCATGTTAATTGAGAACCCCGTAGCAGCAAGCATGCCGAAGGTACCCAGAAGCACAACTGGCACAGCGATCGTCGGAATGATCGTTGCACGCCAATTCTGCAGGAAGAGGAACATAACGCAGACCACCAGAATAATGGCCTCAATCAGCGTCTTCACCACTTCATGCAGAGCCGCGCGAACAAAAGGCGTCGTATCGAAAGGAACGACGACCTCAACGCCTTGAGGCATCAAACTCTTCAATTCCTCTACTCGTTTCAGTACCGCAGCCTGCGTTTCCAAAGCATTCGAACCAGAAGCCAGCTTGATGGCCATACCCGAGGCTGCATAGCCGTTGAAAGTACCCAACGCTATGTAGTCCTTCTGATCCAGTTTTACTTCGGCAACGTCACGCAAATAGACATTTGCGCCTTCCTCTGTCACCTTTAAGAGAATATTGCGGAAATCTTCGGGGGTCTCAAGCAAACTCGATGAAGAAATAGTCGCCGTAAACTCCTGCTTGCCGTCAGTCGGCTGTGCAGCAAGACTGCCGGTCGAAACCTGCATGTTTTGTGCGCTGATCGCCGACGTAATATCTGACGGATTGAGCTTGTACTTAACAAGTTTGTCCGGATCAAGCCAGACGCGCATGGCATAAGACGCACCAAATACTTGAGCTTCACCAACACCGCTCACACGCGCAAGCGGTTCTTGAATGTTCGAGGTCAGGAAGTCGCCCAAGTCAGCCGTCTTGATAGACGGGTCCTTACTCACAAAACCAACCACCATCAAGAAATTGGCAGAGGTCTTCTGAATCGTGACGCCGAGCTGTTGAACTACCTGCGGCAGAGAAGTAAGAGCTGTCGAGATCTTATTCTGCACCTGCACCTGCGCCATATCGGGGTTGGTGCCCGTTTCAAATGTCACCGTGATACTCACGCGCCCCGCGGAATCCGAAGTCGACTGCATATAGAGGTAGCCGTCGAGCCCCGTGAGGTTCTGCTCAATCACCTGCGTTACGGTATTTTCAATCGTGCTCGCAGATGCACCAGGATAAGTCGCGGTGATGCTCACTTGAGGAGGAGCGATCTGAGGATACTGACTCACCGGCAGCGTCGAAATCGACAGGATACCGGCTAGCATGATGATGATCGCGATCACCCAAGAAAAAACTGGGCGGTCAATAAAAAAACGCGAAAACATGAATCAGCGTCTCCGGGGTTAGAAGAGCGGCTTGCCTTCGGGAGCCGATTTGGGATCGTATTCTTTTGGGGTCACAACTGCGCCCGGCGCTGTACGTTGAAAACCTTCAAAGATCACACGGTCACCCACCTGGATACCGGAATCAACAATCCAGAAAGTGCCTTGCGTTTGAGTGGCAACAATATTGCGACGCTCGACTTTATTGTCCTTATCAACGACATAAACGTAAGTATTGCCGCGCGTATCACGCATGACAGACTGCATGTGTACAAGGATCCCGTCCGGACGCAAGCCTTCAACAAGATTGGCTCGGACAAACATACCTGGAAGCAGAAGACGGTCAGGATTGGCAAATTCAGCACGCAGACGCACAGAGCCAGTACTTTCATCAACCTGTACATCCGTAAAAGTGAGTTTGCCCTTTTGAGCGTATTTCGATCCGTCCGAGAGAATAAGCTCTACTTCAGCAGCACCCTGAGTATCGGTCTTAAGCGTGCCTGCCGCAATTTCACGCTGAATGCGAAGCATGTCGTCGGCAGTCTGTGTCACATCAACATAAATCGGATCGAGCTGCTGCACCGTCGTAAGAGCAGTTGTCTGATAGGCCGACAACAGCGCGCCTTCCGTAAATTCTGAACGCGACACTCGACCAGAAATAGGCGAGCGAACCTTCGTATAGTCAAGATTAATCTTGGCAGTCAGTACAGCAGCTTCCGCAGCTTTCACGGCTGCTTGAGCAGTCTTCATGGCTGCCTGTGCAGCATCATCAGATTGCTTAGAAACAGCATTAGTTTTCACAAGTTCTCGCGAGCGCTTAGCATCTGCTGCTGCTTGCGTAAGCTGAGCGCGCGCTTGTGCAAGCGAAGCTTCTGAACTCTTCAGCTGAGCTTCATAAATGGCCGGGTCAATCTGATAAAGCGGATCACCAGCCTTCACTTCCTGCCCTTCTTCAAAAAGACGCTTCTGCAGGATTCCATTCACTTGCGGACGAACTTCAGCAACAGTGTAGGAATTTGTCCGACCGGTGAGTACCGTCGCAATATGCAGAGGTTCGGCCTTAGCCGTTACCACAACGACTTCCTGAGGAGGCATTTGATGCTCTGCTGCGATGGCAGAGCTGACGAATGTATTTTTTTCGCAGCCCGTCAAAAGCACAACCGCACTGAGCGCAAGGCCTATCGCAGCATGAAGCGTTTTTTGTTTCAACAACATTCTCAATTCAACCCGACTTGACTGATCCATGGAACTTGGTTTGTGCAAATGAACATGCGTTCACTCTGAACAAGAGTTCAGAGTTATAGCATACAAAAACAGTATGCGGGGTTTTTCTAATACTCCTCTTTTATGCTTCTTCGCCAAACCCAAGTCCGTTCACAGGTAGAATTACCTAGTTTGAAAGCTCTATTTGCACTTTTTTGCAAAAGCTTCATCCTCAGCGGCGTCAGCTTCTGCGAACTGAACACCGTGTTGCTTTATTCCGGGAAGCCGGAGCCATGTTCGAAGCCCTCCATTTTCAATATTTCCTCGGCGGTCTCGTCTCGCTCATCACCATCACGAATCCGCCATCCAAAATGCCTCTCTTCATCAGTCTTACACAAGGCATGAGTGAGGAAAGACGGCGTCAACAAGCTAATTGGGCTGGTATTTATGCTGCAGCCATCATGCTGGTGAGTCTTGTCTGCGGCAATGTACTGCTTGCGTTTTTTGGCATTTCGTACGGTGCGATGCGCATTGCAGGCGGTCTCGTTGTCGCAGCGATTGGCTATCAAATGCTTTTTGGAGGTAATTCTCCGAACAAAGCGCCTATTGTTCGCCGCGACCGCGAGGACTATGCTTTTTTCCCCATTGCCATGCCGGGTATCGCGGGTCCCGGTACGATCGCTGTGGTCATCGGATTTTCTACAGAAATTGCAGAGCTCCCGGGCTATATCGATATGGCTATCGCTTTTGCATGGACGGCACTAGCGATTCTGTGCGCAACCAGTCTCTCATGGTTCATCATGCGCTATTCCGATGTCATTTCAAATCGCCTTGGCCCCTCAGGAACTCTTGTCATCGGTAAGCTAATGGGGTTTCTGCTGATCTGTATTGGCGTTCAGTTCGTCGGATCTGGCATCCGAACTTTCATCGCCGGTGGCTAACTTGAATTCAATAAAAAAGACCCCTTGGAAACTTCTTTATTCCAATAGGGTCTTTCTTTGAATTCCAACCAGCTTATTCCACTGTCACGCTCTTAGCGAGATTCCTTGGTTTATCAACATCCGTCCCGCAAACGAGAGCGGCATGATAGGCCAACAATTGGAGCGGCACGACGTGCAGAATGGGAGAGAGCATGCCGTAATTTTCCGGCAAACGAATGACGTGAACTCTTTCTTCAGAAGTGATGTTGCTATCCCCATCGGCAAAAACATAAAGCTCGCCCCCTCGGGCACGGACTTCCTGCATGTTGCTTTTAAGCTTCTCCAGAAGCCGATCATTCGGCGCAACCGTTACAACCGGCATATCCTCATCCACGAGTGCCAATGGGCCGTGCTTTAATTCACCAGCTGGATACGCCTCTGCGTGGATATAGCTGATTTCCTTTAGTTTCAAAGCACCTTCCAAGGCAATCGGATAATGCATGCCTCGTCCGAGGAAAAGAGCGTGCTCCTTCCGCGCGAATCTCTCAGCCCAATCAATCACCTGAGGCTCAAGAGCAAGTACGGCTCCCAACGCTGCAGGAACATGGCGCAAAGCCTTAAGTTCTCTTTCTTCGTCCTCTGGCGTGAGTCGGCCATTGAGTTTGGCTAGAGTCAGCGCCAAGAGATAGATAGCCGTAAGTTGAGTAGTAAACGCCTTTGTTGACGCAACACCAACTTCTACACCAGCACGCGTCACATAAGCAAGACGGCTCTCGCGCACCATAGCCGACGTAGCAACATTGCAGATCGTCAGGGACTTTGTCATTCCCAACTCGGCAGCATGACGAAGCGCCGCCAATGTATCAGCCGTCTCTCCAGACTGTGAAATCGTTATCACTAATGTGTCCGGATCTGGCACAGATATACGGTAGCGATACTCGCTTGCAATCTCAACATCGCAATGAAGTCCCGCAATAGCCTCAATCCAATATTTTGCCGTCAGCGCAGCGTAATAAGAAGTACCGCAAGCCAGGAAAAGCAGACGTTTCACACCAGTGAAAACCGTCTCGGCCTCTGATCCAAAGAGTTTAGGCGTAATACCGGCAACGCCTTCGAGCGTATCGCTGATGGCACGAGGCTGCTCGAAAATCTCTTTTTGCATGTAATGGCGATAAGGTCCCAGATCCACTGCGTGGGAATAGGCCTGAACTGTGCGCACCGGACGTTCAACCGGCATAAATTCGCTCCCATTTCGAGCGAAAACATCTACAGCATCCGGTGTGATTTCACAGACATCACCCTCTGCGAGATACAAAATTCGGTCAGTGATACCAGCTACAGCCATAGCATCTGAAGCTGCAAACATTTCACCATTGCCAATACCTACTACAAGAGGAGAACCCTGACGAGCCAGAACGACTCGATGAGGCTCATCCTTGCAACTAACTGCAATCGCGTAACTGCCGGCAAGTTCAAGCACACTTTTTTTTACGGCTTCAAGCAGATCACCTTGATAGTTCGAATGAATGAGATGGGCAATCACCTCTGTATCCGTCTGACTGGTGAAGTCATAGCCGAGATTCTTCAAACGCTCTCGAATGGACTCGTAATTTTCAATAATGCCGTTGTGCACGAGACCGATGAGTCCACGGGAAAAGTGGGGGTGAGCATTGCAGACTTCTGGTGCTCCATGAGTGGCCCAACGCGTATGTGCAATCCCTGTCGGGGCATTGAGTTCTTTAGCCTGTCGCGCTAATTCGGCAACTCGCTGAGTTGAACGTGCGCGGCGGAGCCCATCATCGCCAACGGTGGCTATGCCGCAGGAGTCATAACCCCGATACTCCAATCTCCGCAACCCTTCAATAAGCAACGGAACGACGTTACGACGAGCTGCCGCAGCCACAATGCCACACATATGTCTTCTCCCACAATTCAATCAGTTCTTTTTCACCGGGCGAGTCCACCCTTCCACCACTATCTGCCTCGCACGGCCAACCACCAGTTTGCCTGCAGGAACAGAACGCGTCACTGTTGTGCCCGCCCCCACTGTGGCACCAGCACCAACCAAGACAGGAGCGACAAGTTCAGTACCTGAACCAATAAAGGCATCATCACCGATCTCAGTGCGAAATTTATTTACGCCATCGTAATTACAGGTAATAGTCCCCGCTCCAATGTTGACGCGTTCGCCGATTGAAGCGTCTCCGATATAAGTGAGATGGTTCACTTTGCTTGAAAGCCCCACCACAGACTTTTTCACCTCAACGAAGTTACCAATGTGGTTTTCTCCCAGGAGTTTGGCGCCAGGGCGAAGGCGAGAGTATGGACCCACTCGGCTTCCCGTCCCTACTGATGCACCATCAATGTGGCAGAACGGAAGAATCTGTACACCATCGGCTATCTGGGCATCCTTGATGACGCAGTTGGCACCAATCTTTACATTGCTGCCAATCACGACTCGTCCCTCAAAGACGACATTCACATCGATTTCCACATCTTGTCCGCAAGTGAGTTCACCGCGCAAATCGAATCGATCGGGGTCAATAATCGTCACACCGGCCTCAAGAAGTCGTTCAGCCTGCACTCGCTGCCACATCCTTTCAAGCCGTGCAAGCTGTAATTTGGAGTTGATTCCTTCGACCTCCCAGACATGCTCTGGATGGACTGTTGTAATCGACACGCCGTCATTAAAGGCGAGCCCAATCACATCGGTAAGGTAGTACTCCCCTTGAGCGTTTTGATTTTTCAGACGACTGAGCCAATCAGCAAGATGAGCTGTCGGGAGGCACATGATGCCGGTATTAACTTCACAAATACGTTTTTCTTCGGAGGAAGCATCTTTTTCCTCAACGATTGAAGCTACGGCACCTGAAGCATTGCGCACAATGCGTCCATATCCTGTTGGATCCGAAAGCTCTACTGTTAGTAATACTAAACTGCCATCAGCTCCCGCCTCAGCCATGGCCATCAGCGTCTTTGGGGATAACAATGGTACGTCCCCCAAACAGACCAGCGTCAAGGGATCTTCGGGGTTAATTGCTGCCAGCGCCTGCATAAGTGCATGCCCCGTACCTAGCTGTTCCTGCTGTAATGCAAAGACGATATCTGTGCGGCCCTCGTAATGCTTTCTCACGATATCTGCAGCATGCCCAATCACAACCACCCGCGGATGATCGGCTAAGCCCGCCGTGGCATCAAGTACATGGTCAAGCAGCGGGCGCCCTGCAAGCGCCTGAAGCACTTTGGGCAAACTAGAGTGCATACGTTTGCCCTTACCTGCAGCGAGAACAACTACGTTCATGATGAATCCCAGACAGTATGAATGGAGCGAATTCTAACGAACGAAGGGCTCTGCCGAAGCAGAGCCCTTTCAATCACTCGTAAAAGAAAGCCTTGAATGATCAAATCGAGGCTGAAACCGTCACAACTGCAGGAAGGCGACCGCGACCAACCTCCGCATCAACCGGACGACTCATGAGATTGCGATGGCGCTCAGCTAAAAACTTTTTATTGTCGGCGGTCGGAAGCAAAGACCCCACAACCATACCGAAGCCAGCAGCAATAAAGCCACCCAAGACATTCGGAAACACTTCACCTAAAGCTGACCAGGTAAGCACTACCCAGACTGCGCTACCAAGGAAAATCGAAATGTAGCAGCCCTGACGCGTAGCCTTCTTCCAATAAAGTCCGCAAACGAGCGGCCAGAAGGCTCCTACAACCGGAAACTGATAAGCCATTGCCACCATGTCATAAATAGCTGCCCCCTCAAGCGCGATCGAATAGGATAGAACGCAAACAGCGAAAACAGCGACGGAGAGGCGCATGGCTCGAAGCATATTGCGATCGTCGATTTTCATAAAGTGACGAAGCACATTCTCAACAAAAATTGTGGATGGAGCCAGCATCGTCGCAGAGGCCGTCGACATAACAGCCGAGAGCACAGCACCGAAAAAGACTACACGCAGCCACATCGGCATGTAATCGCGCACGAGCGTCGGAAGAAGCTGCTGCGGATCCTCAGACAACATCTTTTCAGCGGCATCCGGCATTACAAGAATGGCGGCAACAACGATGAACATCGGCACGAAAGCAAAAAGAATGTAGAACGATCCCCCAAGGATGGGACCTGCAACTGCCGTCGGCAAATTCTTTGCAGACATGACGCGCTGAAAAACGTCTTGCTGAGGAATTGAACCGATCATCATCGTCATCGCAGCTGAAATCCAAAAGAGCCAGCCAGTGGTCGTGGGTTCAGGAAATGCGTGAAAGAGGTCGCGTCCGCGGGCATAGTCGACAACCTTATCCATGCCGCCAGCAAGGTCGGTCGCAAACCACAGGATGGCAACAAGACCTACAACGATGACTATCATCTGCACAAAGTCCGTCATCGCTACCGACCACATGCCGCCGACCATCGTATAAGCCAATACCACAGCCGCCCCAATCACCATACCGGTGGTCATCGAGACTGCGCCTTCAGTGATCAGATTAATGACTAGACCAAGCGCCGTTACTTGAGCGCCTACCCAGCCAAGGTAACTGATAACAATCGCGACTGAACAAAGCAGCTCTACAGAGCGCCCGTAACGATCACGATAGTAGTCACCAAGCGTAAGGATGTTCTGCTTATAAAGTTTGTGAGCAAAAAACGTACCCACCAGGATCAGTGCCATGCCTGACCCAAAAGGCTCTTCGATCACCCCGGCAATTCCGCTTTCAATGAAGCGTCCAGGAAGCCCAAGAATCGTTTCTGAGCCGAACCATGTCGCAAAAGTTGCCGTAATGACCATAGGCAGCGGGAGGCTGCGGCCGGCGAGAGCAAAGTCACTCGTATTCTTGACACGAGTCGCTGCAATAACACCGATAGCAATCGTAGCAGCGATATAGAGCAGGACAAAACCAGTCAGCGTCATCTCTTCCTAATCCTTATAAAAACGACGTTGAACGGAAAACCGTAAGATTTATTTCTCGCGCATTTTAGGTTTCACACCCCAAATACGCGCCTCTCATGCCCCCTAATGTATTCCCTGAAGTCAGGAATCGGGCAAGACTTTATCGAGATCAAAAAAAATGCACTGCATTCGCTAAAAAATGCAGTGCATTCAACTAGTTAACAATAAGTTCTGGAAAGCGTTTATGGCCCTGTATGCTATTTTATGCCGACCATCCGATCGCTTATTGTCGACAATAATTCAACTTTATGCTTGTGCACTAGATTCGTTTTGGCGAATGGCACATAGAAGCCAACCACCAGTCCCTGTCACAGGTTTTTCAAGCACCCAGATTTCATCAAAGGTTTCAGGTTCTCCATTTACGACAAGCGAACCAAAGAAGCGAACACTTGCATAGTAGGTACCGTCCTGCTGAGCGATGCCAAGGAGTTCATTTTCCAAAGTTTTCACTTCAGTGTGGTAAACCTCACCCTTGCGCTCACGCAACTGATGCGTCACGGCAGTAAAAATTTCATTTGACGTGAAGTCAGAAATCTCTATCACATTACCTGTATCCCAGGCTTGTTGAAGCTTTAGATAGTTATCGCGGGCCGTCTTCAAGAATCCTTCACGATCAAAATCTACAGGCGTCACATCGACAAGTCCGGAGCTGTCGGCAGTGCTGGAAGATTCCGAAGCAGCGCCTCCCATTAATTGATCCATGAGACTGCCGCTACGAACACCTCCCTGCGACTGTTGCCAGTTTTGCTGGGGAGCAGAATTCGACTCGCGCTGCATAGTCTGCTCCATGTCAGTCTGACGCTGCTGGTCAAACGGATTGGATCCAGCTGGACCACCTGCAGCTTGAGGACGACGGCGCATCAGGAACATGCGCACAACAAAAAAGACCACGACTGCAAGCAGTAAACCAGTAATCAGACTGGAAATCCCAGCACCGTTAATACCGAGAAGACTCAAGAGTGCAGTAATACCAAGCGCTGCGGCGATACCACCAAGCACACTGCGCATCATGGACGGTTTTTGAGCTGGTGTTGGTGCCGGTGCCGCCTTGGGCTGAGCTTGATTAGCTCTAGGCTGTGCTGAGGGTGCCGCCGGAGCAGCTGTCGGAGCACGCTGCGAGAAGGTGGGAGCGGCTTTGCCAAAACTTGCTCCACCGCCGAAGCGTTTAGCTGCATCAGCATCGAACGACGTGGTAGCAAGAGCTACACAGACGACGAGGGCTGCGATGAGATTCTTCATTAACTTTTCCTTTGAGAGGTCGATGCGACGGGTCTCTCGCCGCAGGGGATCAATCGGGGAATCCGATCGCTAAGAGCGCATTCTTACGGCTTGATACCGATGTGGAGCGCGCAAACTCCGAAAGTCAGATTGTGCCACTTCACACGAGAAAACCCGACTGATCGCATTAAATTTGCAAAGGTTGGCTGATCAGGGTGCATGCGGATAGATTCAGCTAAATATCTATAAGAATCAGCATCTCCTGCAATTTTCCCTCCCAACCAGGGCATGAAGTGAAACGAGTAAAAATCGTAAAAAGGCTTTAAGAGGGGAGCACACTTGGAAAACTCAAGCACCAAAAGCTTTCCACCCGGTTTGAGTACACGGAGCATCTCAGCCAAAGCACGATCCTTGTGAGTCATATTACGGATGCCAAAAGACACCGTCACACGATCGAACGCATTGTCTTCAAAAGGAAGATGTTCAGCGTCTGCCTGTATCACCTGACAATTGAGGCCTAATTGTTCCAAACGTTGGCGACCATAGCTGAGCATTTCATAGTTGATGTCGGTAGCGGTAATATTTTCTGCATTTGTCCGATGTGCAAAAGCAATTGCCAGATCACAGGTCCCGCTTGCGATATCCAGTAGCTTCATGCCCCGAGTGACTTCCGCCTCTCGAATGCAACGGTGCTTCCAACCACGATGCATACCAAAGCTGAGTACGTCATTCATTAGATCGTACTTCGGGGCCACACTATCAAAAACCTCTCGAACCTTCTCTTCTTTTTTGGCTTCGTCAACTTTAGTGAACCCAAAATCAATTTGTTTTTCCGCTTCACTCACGTTTTTTTTCGATTTATCCGTCATTTTATCTTCTAATGATTGAGGGATTAGGCATGTCCGCAACCACCGTGCGGAGGTCTATCTTTTGTCACAAAAGGAGCATTTCTAGGATCATGAGGATCGCGTGAAGCACCCGCTTTTTCTAGTTCTTCAAGGTATTTCTGCCAAAGCACATCACGCTCACGATCAAGCTTCTCGAAATAGTCCCAACTGTAGACGCCTGAATCGTGACCATCGTCATAGAGAAGCCTGAGAGCATACTGTCCCACTGGCTCTACTCCTTTCAATCCCACTTCCGCCTTTCCTACTTGCAGAACAGCTTCATCAGGAGAGTGCCCCTGAACTTCAGCAGACGGAGAAAACACACGCAGAAACTCAAAGGGAAAAACTGCACGTGCATTATTTTGATAAATAAGTTCGAGCGTGCGAGTCTTCTGATGCACAAGCACTTGAACGGGGACTTTCATAGCTTGAATCCTGAACAAGCAAAAAGCCGCCCGCCGAAAGGGCGAGCGGCTTGATAAAAATGGTCCCGCGACAGGGACATACGCCACTTGATATTTATGAAAATTTCAAGAAACCATCGTTTCCGTGTACCTTCTTGTGTACTAAAAACGAAAGGCTAGGAAGCGCGAATATAACTCGCCTTGTCGCGCTTTCAGGTGCCGGAGAATAACACAAACCTTTCCTAGGGCGCACCGCCATGAACCCTCAATGACAATCAGAGCCTGCCAGAACTTTCAATCGTCGACATGCTCATGATGAGAATCATCAATCTTCACCACAAGCCAGCTAATACCCATTTCAAGAGCCTCAGAACAGACCTGGCGAAGCGATTTCATCGTGGGAATTTTGGGAATTTTGGGAACGCCTACTGCCAGTAGGTTTCGCAGGCAATTTGCCTTTGGGAATTCTTGGGAATTCTGGGAATTCCTTTAAATTTCGTGCACTTATGAAAACCCGCCTCAGGAACGTTCCCCGCGACGGGCTGATCAGATGGCTTTAAGCACTATTGCCCGAAGATTCAACAACCGGCATCACGACATAAACGCATCGAGCTCCTGACAGATGCGGGGCAATCATCTTCCCTATCGGACCTGATGCTTTGAACATGTGTGGATGACTTCGGTCGTTTTGCTTTAGCAGCCCTTGTTTAGCTAATGCACTAAGCACAACCTTCGGCACATCCCCGACCGGACAGAACTCAGCATCGAATAATGTGCGGTTGATAAATGCTTCAGTGGGGATATCTTCAATGGTTACTTTCAACACACCCATACAGGGAAGGGCCGAGGCCGCCTGAATCAGTGTTTCACTGCCAGGCCGCTGAAGCGCAAAACGCCCACGGTTCGCACTGATCTTCTCCACGACGTATAGAACGCGCTCACGATCCTGCATTTCTGCTGTTTTGTATTCGGCGCGCCATGCTTTGAAGCATTTGGCCGCAAACTCTGAAGGCATGCCAGCCGTCCAGGGAAGAACACCAAAGCGAATAGCTAGCTCACCCGCTTTCGCAATCAATGCGCAGCGTCTAGCAACGCGAACGATTTGAGTGTCTTTCGTCCCGCAGTGCTTATTCACCCAATCGCTCATCTGCTCCCGCAAGTTGCTTTCAAACTGCGACACACCAATAGCCACAATATGAGCAATCAACGCACGAATGAACGCCGGTCCCGCCGTACCATAGGCTTCCGACTTTGACGCGGTATTGATCTGATTGGCGTATTGAGCGGCAAGCGCTAAACGCTCATCCTTTGTTTTCGTCGGGTCAAATTCACCATCAAACACGCCGAATTCGGGACCACCTGCCGCCGCTGGGATATCGGCCATACGCATTTTTACGCCTTCCTTGAGCGCGCCTTTTTTCCCAGGCGCTTTTGCCGCATAGTCCTCTATGGTCTCTTCGCCTGTAGAAAGAAATAGAAGCCGCCAGGTCAGCACACGCCGCGCCTCCAACCCCTTTGTTGCACGGCCTTTCCCGCGTTCATTACCGAGCATGTAGATAATCGACGCAAGCAACGCGGGGGATGCCTGCCCAATCTCATCCAGAATCAACGGCAAATGCGTATGCGCGGCGGCGGCACTTTCAAGCCCGTTATCGGTAGTACGCCAGGTTCCCATTTCACCTCGTTCATTAGCTGGCCCCCAAAGCGAGCACAACGCACGGGCGCAAGTGCTTTTTCCCTTGGAGGATTCTCCGTAGAAATGGAAGCCACCAGATTCTTCGCTAGTGAATTCCAAAAGCGGCGCCGCGAAACCGAGGCAGATTGCGAACCCTATCCGGCTTGAGAACATGGCGGGCTTACCGATCTTTTCTTGCCAGTCAGTCAGCGTCCCTTTTTCCGCATAGACAGGCTCGCTCTTTGGATCTCCCGTATAGATAATCCCGCTTGTCTCACTCTTACCAATGATTCCCAGGCGTGGAATCGAGAACGCTTCACCATGATTCACCCAGCCATGATGGTCAACGCCCAACACGCGCGCTCGCACTGGGAAGCGATTGAGGAAGTTGACGATATAGGCGCTTCCTCCTTGAGAATTAATGGCATGACGAATTTCAAGTCCGTTGTCGGCCAGATATGCCACTACCTGAGCAGGGCTTTTCATCAATGCCGAGCATGGAATCAAGCCTTGTCGGAAATGGCCGTCTTGATCAGTCCATTTCAGCGCAAGCCGCCAATCCTCTCCCTCAGACGAACGCACCTTTGCAACCACTTCAAGAGGTCCGCAAACCGGCATCGGAGAGCCATCCCGCCGAGTGAAGAAAACGCCTAACGGGCCGAATGAATAAGCATCACCATTAGCAAGCATGAAAGCCTTAGAGCCGTCTTCGTTCTCTATCAAATCGGTTGGTTGATTGACTTCTCCCGCCTCCTCGAACGCCTGTATGCCCACGCTCTTTGGCTTTTCTTTGGCCGAGGCAGTCTTTACAATGTTCGCTACAACAATATCTTTTGTGGCCTCGACGCTCGCCGGCGCCGAGGTCTTTTCTTGCATAGTTACGGCAGTCATAATTCCTCCGCAGCAATAAAAAGATCGTTCCAATCGGTCGGTTGATTACCGCCAGTTATGGCCTTGAATTTCTGAATCAAGACACTGCTAAATGAGGGAATGCGGAGCTTGCCCCCTACCGCTTCTGCCGCACGTCGGGCATCTTCTTCGCCATTTCCCCGATCTCCGCAGATCTCGATATGAGCGCCAGGGAAGTAATTGCGCAGCGTCTGCGCTACCGCACTCAGATTTCCGCAGTAGCGAGCGGCAACACATGGAAAGCCGAGTACCAGAGAAATGCTTAATGCTGTCGCTATGCCCTCAGCAATACCGATACGCCCAACGGATTGATTCGAGAGGCGAACGCTCTCAGGAAGCCAAAAGGCGCCTTTGGCTTGTGCCTCAGGAAGCGCGTATTTGCCTCCGTTCTCTGAGATACATTCAATCGAACTCAGCGCTGCGGTGTGCACACTGCGATAGAGCGGCACCATCAGCACTGATCCCGTCATGGGGCGATTCGTCTTGCAGTCCATAAGCCGGCGCGGCGTCCCCTGATAGAAACGCTCGAACTCACGCTGAATGTCGACGGCATCCATCACGAACAAGCCAGAAACGGCCTTGACGTGCTTACGATTTAAGTAAGGATGCTCAATTACCGGCGCCGCCTGTTTCAGCAGCTGCGACGCAAAGGCTGCAACCTCCGCCCAACGGCGCGCCTGTTCCTCATCCCACTTGCGACGCTCAATTGCGGCACGCTTCATCAGTGAATCCCGTTCGGCTTTTGTGAGTTTCTTCCCAGCATCGTCAAACCAAAGCGCAGCCTCACCCGTGATCCAGTTCCAAACGACGCCGCCGGTCCCATCAGAGAACATGCGGACGCGTCCGGCACCTTGCTTCCAACGCTTGCCGTCGAAAGCCTTAGAGACATTCCACGGACCAGGCAATAAGCCACGACTGGGATACTCAACGCCCGCGGCAGTGCAAGCATCAAGCGGAGTTGAATAGAGTTTTTGTGCCATCACCGAGCCTCCTTACGCAAAGAGAACTCGGCTACGGCATGCACCGCATGGAGAGCGTCGGCAATGTCCTTAAGCTCCTGCATGAGCGCGCACACATGCGTTTCTGCGGTCGATATGGCGGCCGCTTTGGCGCTTCTTTGGGCGCTGAACTGCATCAGCACTGCACGCAATGCAGACACTTGAACATCAAGACGCCTCAGGCTCGGAGCCATCGAAACAATGGCGGAGAGGTCTCCTGAGAAACACGCGTTGATGCAATCAACCAATGCAAACCCTTTGATTCCGTTAAGGTCAATGGCGCATGATTGAGGCTCTTTAGGGACGGCCTGCCCCCTGCCTTGACGCGGTTTCCCACGCCGGCATTCATATTCATTCTTCATGTTTTCACTCCCGATTTTTCAGCAGGTGTGCTCGCGCGTCTTCACGCTGAACGCTTGCGGCCGAAACTAGCAAGAGCGTATCGGCAAGCAATCCGACAATTGCTCCGAGCCCGCGGGATTGTTCTGGGGAGAGGGAATCAACTTTTTGGCTTGCGTCGGCTGGGGCTTCCAGAACGGAAGCTATGTAATTCATGCCGTCAGCGACGTCATTAACAAGCGCACGCAGGTCGCTATCGATTGCGTCCACGCCCTCAGGGTCATTGGAACTCAGTGCATCAAGAATGAAGCCGAGCGATCGATTTGCGGCGAAATCGCTTCCCTTGAGGAAATCGGAAGATTTAAACGTATGATGCGCCAGAGCTTCGGCACAACGGGAATTGAAGGTATTTACGGCAGATACTTTGCCGCCTTGTATGGCATGAGATTTCATGGCCTAGGCTCCTATAGCGATAAGAAGGAAACGCCTACCCCTGTCATTGGGCGGGCGACGCCGTGCGGGTTGACAGACCGCGCTATAGGGAACGGCAAGCCCGAAGGCTTCCCGCACGGCACGCCCATAAAAGGCGCAATAAGGCCATGAAAGCAGACCGCCAAAAGAAAAACGCCACGGCGTACAAAACGCGGCGCGGCGGTCATCCGCCTATAGCAATTCGAGCTGTCAAACTCGCGCCTCACCGACTTGCGGCAAGGCACGAACATATTAGCGGATCGATTGGTCAGGATGCAATAAGCTGCACCGACTGAATGAGCGTTATGCTCGAACGCGAGGCCGGATTCAGAGGCGCTATCGTTCACGTCCGTAGGAAGTCTGCGAACGAAAGCGCCATCAACGGCCTCTTTTGGTTTGTGATTAAGCATGAGCAATACCCTCCAGTAAAGCCCAGGGAAGGCGCCGCTGTTCTCACGCCAATAGAGCCAAACAAGGCAAGCTACAGCGTCTAGCAAGTAGTCTTTGAAGATCGGACCACCATAAATGTTTGCACGGCGCACGCTCTCAACGTGCTCGGAAAGGCTGGGAATGTGCAACATCAGGCGATGAAACGAACGTGTCACGCCGGCATACTTAAGCCCATTTGCCCGCGCCCAAGAAAACAACGAAAGGCGGCAAATACCGTCTGCAATCTGCACATGACGAATAACCGTATCGTCGACAGTAGGAATGGAACGAGGTTTCATCACGCAACCTCCGAGATATTCGCCTGCGAATTCGTCCAATCAATGAGATCGGCCACGCGATAACGAACGGCGGCGCCAATACGAATAGGACGCGGAAACGTCGGATCAGTCTTGCGAAGTTCAAACCACTTCGTTTTGCTAATGCCGAGAGCTTTACAGCCGTCCGCAGCGCTAAGTACAAAGCGGCCTGCAAATCGATCAAGATCCGCTTTCATCGAATCAGGGATTTCAGCCGGTTCGGCCTGAATGTGGGCAGAAACTTTATGTTCCATGGAAAAGCCTTTTCATTGTCTGGAACCCTCGTGCCGGATTCCGTAGCAATCCTTACGCACTCGGAAGGACTGAAGAAACCTTACCAAAATAGACCAATAAAAAAGGAACGCACTCACCTTTTGCATCACCATAAAAGGAAAGCACCTTTTTATTATTTCGTCAATAAAAAAAGGCACTCACCTTTTCAATGAGCGCCTAATCAACATAAGGGTATGTCTCTGAACCCTTAATTTTTCGCAGGCGTCTTCTCCCAATTCACGACTATAGCTATACGTTTCAACGCCGTCGTACTAAGTGGTTTGCCTTTATCCCAATCCTTAAGCCGCGATTTAATTTCATCCTTAGGCGTGCGGTCCTTCACCATAGGATCAACTTCAAATGAACACCACGTCTCAACAGCCGCCGCGAGCTCAGGTTGATAGCGCGGATGTTCCTGATCAAGTAATGCTCGGATGTGGTCAATCGTCAATGGGGCGCCAGATGGTATGCACGCCGTTGATGCAACCAACACCGATTTAACCGCCTCAGGTGCATCAGGCATACAGGCATTAAGGGCTTCATCGACATCAGGTGCCGGCGTCTGCTCGACAAGCTGCCTCCAATCATCATATGTCGGGATAGGCTTGGTTCCATCAGCAACACACTCGCAATCCTCACCCTCATCAATTGAAGTTCTCGGCCATTCAGAAACATTCAAGTCTTTCGATTGCAAAATGCTTCGATTCCTTAGCAAGGAGAACAGCTCAGGCAGAATAGGCTCGTAAACCGCACTCGTATCGCCGCGCAACCTAACCGCTTCGATTTCTTTCTCTTCATCATGAAAAATTCCGAAGCAGGGGATATCGATACCCATCCCATCATTGTTAGCAATAGACAATGCACTTACAAAATAGGCACGGATAGGAAACTCAAATTCTCCTCTATCGTTATAAAAATTGCCGTCGTCACGGTATTTAGTGGCAAAACCATTCAATGTAGGGAAGCATACAGCCGAATTCGAAGAAATCCGATCAATGGCATTCTCTAAATACACTAGAACACGTTCGCCTTCACGCACCATCTTTCTCGCGTCATCACTTAAGTCTTCGGGCCAAGGGTAATAGTCGGTTATCGCAAAAGCGCTGGGATCGATTCCACAAAGCAAAGATGCTGCCTCCTTCACCGTCCACTTGTCGCGATTAAGCCAGGTTTTCGCACCTTCAAGCGTCAATCGATCAAAAGGCGAAATTGTTTTTTGTTCTCCCGAGTCATTAGCTTGCTTAAAAAAAGCCTCAGCGTACTTTCCCACGACGTTCCATCCCTTCACCCCGCGCAGCGCATTGAGAATGTGGAGAGGCGCGCCCTCAGCGGGCGGGATGAATCTCAGCCGAGCGCCTGGGTAGCTACTCCCAGGACGTGCGCACCTCATGAATACACATCTTAGCGAAAGTCCGTGGAAGTCCGTAGGGGTCTGGGTCGGACGTTGACTCCAGCCCCTCGCGCGCGCGTGCGTGCGCGCGGACTGAGTTAAAAACTCTTGATTGTTATCCTCCCGCCGGCTAAGCATTGAGCAGTTCGGGCGTGTGCTAAAAACAGCACACCTTTTTTATGGCGCCAGAAGTTTCAGAACTTTCACGTGCGCAGACTGCCGTAAGCTCGGCGGAAAGGTGCTTACTACCTTAAGAACTTAAGAACCTCAGGTTTCCTCAGGCTCCTCGCGCGCGCGCGTGCGCGCGGACTGCATGCAAAAGTCCCACTATCAAAGCATCGATCTTCCGTACTTTCTCGGCGTTCACTCGGCGTTCGTTTCGTTAGCCGCAAAGGTATGGCCTTGTAAATGGCTCCGACCACTTTTGCTCAAATTTGCGCTAAAGGCTCTGATGTTAGCTTTTGTTAGCTTCCGGCCTGGGCGGCCTTCTTGCCTACAACCATGAGCCTCGCAGCACATCGAAAAATCCCCGAAAGATCAAGCTCCCCCAAAAAGGGGAGCGGGCAAATCCCTTCGCACGCGGATAGGCAGAGGTCATAACGCTACGAGCTATAGCACTGAAACTAAAAAAGAGAGTCGCGAAACACGACCCCCTTTTCAAGGGAGAGATCATAACGCTACGAGCTACAGCGCTGAAACTTGGAAGGGTTGGATTTCAAATCCGATCCTTTGAAATTTCAGGAAAATCACTATCCCCCAAAAGGGGGAATCAAAAATCTACAGCTATACGACTTTCGGGGCTCGCCATACCCGCACGACCTCAAAGTCTCTGGGAGGACCCATAACCAGCGTGAAGACAAGATTTGAAATAGCACTGAAACACTGTCAGGCATTCAGGATTCGCCACCTTTGCAGAAGATGCGGACCATTTAAAAATTTCAGGTAAATCACTATCGCCCCAAAGGGCGATTTCAGGGGAATCCCCTACAGAGTACTTTTTCACGCTCTCGGCATGGGCCATGACTTCTCAAAATGGATCAAATTTCAGCTCTAAGCAGAGATCACGACGCCATGAGCTATCTATCCCACTGAAGCCGAGAGGGGATCGCTAAATAATTAGCGAACGACGCTCCGCGCTTTCCCGTCCCGCGCGTTCGGTAAATTCATACCGGCCGCAGCCTCCGACGCCAAAGAGAGCCCGCCAACCGTTATGTAAAGCAGTATCAGGCAATTTCTCTCATTCCATGTTGTGACAATATCAGTCGCAATATGTTTCCGAAAAATTCCCAAAATTCCCAAAAATTCCCAAAACCGAATTGCCTGTGAATCCTACTGGCAGTAGGCGTTCCCAAAATTCCCAAAATTCCCACGATAAAATCAATTTGCCAGGCTCTGCCCCTGTATTCATGGGAATTTTGAGAGTTAGATAGTGGATAGGTAAGATTGTAATAGCTTTAAGGTTATATATATATTTAGTAGATATTTAGATTTATTAGATATGTGTATATAAGAGATTCAGGCAATAAAAAACCCCGCCAAACATCATGTTCAAGCGAGGTTTCAGCATTGGCGGCATCAGCAAGTTCTCAGTCCTCATCCGGCCATTTGCCTTCAATGCAGTACCGACCCCATGCCTCCATAATTTCGCGCTCATGCGCCTCATCATCGGCGGAAAGACCTTGCCGATAGTAGGCGCCGCCGAACTGATCTTTCACCGCATGATCTAAGCACCGCTCAACAACGTTCGGATTGAACCGCGCATAGTTTCCGTGAGCAGTAAGCATCGTCCGGGTCTTAAAGCAGGTGCGCATTCCGTGTGGCGTTACGGGACGAGGCTCACCAGCTTTCTTTGATTTTTGAGGATCAAGCCAAAGAGGGAGCCCTGCACGCTCTCGGACCTTGTTCATATCTTTAATGGTTCTTGCCATTGTCATATTGCTTATGGACTGCGGCTTAGGACGCCGGAGGTCTGCAAACACAAAAGGAACATCCGCACTTCGAGGCAGCGTCCTGAGTAGTTGCATTGCATAAGAAGAGAGCACCAAATCAACCCCTTCTGGACGCTTCATCTTTGTGCCCTCTGGCGGTTGATGCCAGGTGCCGCGACCTAAATCCAGATGCTCCCATCGAAGTCCGAGAACCTGCCCGTCTTTCATAAATTCATGACAAATTGAATCTTGACGGCCCGCAGTCAGAATCATGAATTCCAAAGCACGCGCCCCAACCCCTGGCATTCGTTTCAATTGAGCCATGAACTCGGGCATATCCTCTGGCGGCAGGGCACTGTTATGCCCCTTATCTACCTTGCGCCGCACAAACGGCTTGCACGCCTCTTTAAAGACAGGATCATTCTTATTCGCCGGTGCTTCATCAGATTGTCGGTATCCCTTCTCGTGGGCGTAAATACAAATCTGATTGACTAGGCGGCGGCACTTTGCGTCCGTATCTTGACGTGTCCCCATGTCCCGATAATGGACAAGCCGAATGCACGCCGAGCGATCGACATCATTTATCGCCATATCACCCAGCACCGGCAGAATCCAATTGCGCAGATAGGAACGTGCTTTATCGGCGCCGCGAGCATCATGCGCCCACAATCCTTCATATTCCTTTGCCTCGATCCATTCGTCGGCCACGGTACGGAATGGAGTACGCCAGCGCAGTTCAGATTCGGCAAGGGCCTTAGCCTCAATTTCTGCTTGAACCTGCCGTTCTCGCTCTTCCTTAGGATTCAAGCCTGCTGCAATCTGTTCTGCAATTGCTTCAGCCTTACACCGAGCATCCCTTAGCGTCACTCCTGGGTAGGCACCTAAGCCAAGGTTAAATCCATCCGCCGTATCGGTCTTTTGCTTTTTATAAGTCCACCGAGCATTGACGCCAGAAGCTCCAATCGTCAACTCAAGCCGCAGGCAGGGCGTCTTGCCGTCCGTGAGTGCTTTTGTCTTCTTACCGCTTGCGGCAAATGCCTTCAGTTCCTTTTGAATTCCCAACGGCGTTAGGTCCTGCGCTCTTCTAGGCATTTTTAGTACCTCACAGAATGATGAATAGGACATCAACCCAAAATGTACTAATGAGTGTACTTACAAACTGCGGATGTGAGCGAACTTGCATGAACCGCTACGAACGCAGTTTCCATCTAAATCATTGAAAAATAAAAAATCCCGAACCGCTAAGAACGGCTCGGGACATTCAGTTGGTCCCCGCGACAGGAATCGAACCTGTACCGCAGCCTTCGGAGGGCTGCATGATATCCATTTCACCACGCGGAGGAGGTCGGAATTATATCAAGTTTCCGAAGGATCTACCTCCAAACACACGGATGCCGAAGACGGCCGCGGCAATGTTTTTAACGCTTGATTCCAGACAGAGAGAAAACGATGAAGGATTGGCCGCACGGAGCTTTCCACCAGAAGCTGTGCTCGCTCACGGTTCATAACCTTTACCAGTGCCATGGGAACTGGGTCATAAATAAATACTTCTGGGGGAGCTAATTGCGAAGCAATTGTTGCTGCATGCTCCAAAAAACTCATAGCTTCGGAGAGATGTTCTGCTTCTACTGTTAAAAGTGCTTGGTACACAAAGGGAACGCATCCGCTTTCGCGGCGATCTTCCAATGTTTCATCTGCAAACATTGGATAATCCTGTGCCGCCAGTGCGGCAAACAGCGGTTCCTCAGGGAATCTTGTCTGGATAAGCACCTCACCGCGGTCTCCGCCGCGCCCTGCACGCCCTGCCACTTGCATAAGTGTGAAAAAAAGCCGTTCTTTCGCACGAACAGAAGGACTTAATATCTGAGCATCTGGATTAAGCACGACAACAAGACCAACTCTTTGGAAGTCGTGCCCTTTCGCAACCATCTGCGTTCCCACCAAAATGTCCACTTCTCCACGGTGTACTTTTTGAAAGGCTTCTTCTGCAGCATGCTTTTTCGCCGCACTATCACGATCGATACGTAGCACTGTGCGTTCCGGGAAAAGCAGCCCCAACTCTTCCTCTATGCGTTCTGTTCCTGTTCCGCGAGGCAAAATGTCAACATTGCCGCATGAAGGACAAGCTTCCGGCACAGAATGACGGGCTCCGCAATGATGGCAAATCAGTGCTTTTTCGCGCTTGTGATACACCATAAAAACAGAGCAATGCGGACAGGCACTTACCCACCCGCATGCAGGGCAGCTCAACACGGGAGCGTACCCACGACGATTGAGAAAAACCAATACTTGACGACCAGAAGTCAGGCACGCCTCTATTGCTGTTGCGGCTGCATCAGACACCATTCGTGCCGAGCCTTTTATCGGCGGCGATATGAGCTTCACCTCCGGAAGTTCTGCTCGATTTACTGCTCGATGAGTCAATGACAGCAATTTATAGCCGCCAGTCTTCATGCGGCACCAACTTTCTAGCGATGGTGTAGCAGAGCCCAATACAACTGGACATTCAAGTTTGGATGCCCTCCAAACAGCAAGATCTCGAGCGTTGTAGCGCAGCCCATCATTAGCTTTATAGGAAAGGTCGTGCTCTTCATCAACAAGAATAAGCGCCAACTTTCGGAACTCGGCGAAAATCGCCATACGAGTACCAACCAAAATTCTTGAACGCCCTTCCTTAACCCCCAACCATGCACTGGCACGTTGATTATCCGTATATTCACTATTTAAGGCTGCGACAGCCTCATGGGGGAAACGACGTTTAACTCGGTCTACTAACTGGGGAGTCAGATTAATTTCGGGCACAAGAAGCAGTACTTGTGCCTCGGGATCCCTCTCCAGAATGGTCTTAATGAGATGGAGATAAACCTCAGTTTTCCCAGATCCCGTGACGCCGAAAAGCAGCCAAGCTTGAAAACCAGACGTACTAAGCACCGCATTCACAGCAGCACTTTGCTCTGCATTGAGTGTTGGTGCCTCTATCGCAGATTCCTGGCTCCTATCCGGTATAGGCATTGCATCGCGAATTTTTGCGATACGTTTCTCCTGCTGTGGCGTTGGCATCCGACGCAATGCTGTTGGTATTGCCGGCAACGCAGCCTCTCCCCAGCCGCGTAAGTAGTAAATTGCCGCGAACTTAGTAAGCGCTAACCACTCAGCATTCAAGGGAGACGAGGCATGAAGCACTGCAGAAATACTTTTCAAGCGCTTATCCTCACAATCGGCAGCATTGGCCAGCGTCGCCACAATCCCGACAACACGACGGCTCCCTAAGGGTACGACGACTAGATCCCCGACAGCGACCAGCAGATCATCAGGTATGCGATAGTCAAGCGGTGGCAATCCTGGAACATCTACTAAAACTTTTGCAAAGAGTCCTATCTTTATTGCCACCAGAAGATGCCTCCTACGAGTATGAGCGTCTAATTCAGCCGCCTTGATCACTAATAAAAGTGCATTCTACGAGAGTTTTATAGCCTTACTCCCCCGGCCCTAAACCTGTGGATAACTTTGTGGATTTTATTTAAGAACTGTACTTTTCAGGTTTCCGGATTATTGGCATATATACACCAAAAGACACACACCACTCACATCTTCACTACTCGTTCAGGAATAAACAAGCCATCAAAAAGACCCGCCAATTTGTAGCGGGTCTTTTATCTACATTACTATTCAGCGTTGTACCTGTGAACAACTCTTCTGTTAGAGATGTTGGTGGCGACTATATTCATGAACCTCATCAACGAGAATCTGAACATTTTCTATTGGCGTGAACTGATTGATACCGTGCCCCAGATTAAATACATGTCCCCCCATGCCAACCGGACCGAAAGCATCAATCACTCGACGCACCTCACTACGAATGGTTTTTTCATCGCCAAACAGCGCTAGAGGATCCATATTTCCTTGCAGGGCCACACGATCTCCTGTAACGCGGCGAGCTCGTGCAAGATTTGTCGTCCAGTCGAGACCAACAGCATCGCACCCACAAGCTGCAATTTCCTCAATCCATTCGCCACCCCCCTTGGTGAAGACAATAACAGGCACTTTGGCACCATCAGCTTCACGTGTAAGACGGGAGACTACTTTCTTTGTTGCTGTCAGAGAAAACCTTTGGAAATCCCCATCCGCTAGCATTCCGCCCCAGGTATCGAAAATTTGGACAGCCTGCGCACCAGCAGCAATCTGAGCATTGAGGTAATCAGCAACTGCATCGGCGTTGATGTCGAGGATTCTCTCGAAAAGATCTGGACGCCGGAACATCATTGTTTTTGCTGTGCGGAAATCCCTGCTGCCACGTCCTTCCACCATGTAGCAAGCAAGCGTAAATGGAGATCCTGAGAAACCAATCAGCGGCACGCGGTTGTCAAGCGCTCGACGAATGCTACGAACAGCTGCCGTAACGTAACCCAATTTTTCTTCAATATCAGGAACAGCCAGCGCTTTAACCGCTGCCTCATCCTGAACCGGATGCGCAAAGACGGGACCTTCCCCCTGAACAAAGGAAAGACCTAACCCCATTGCGTCGGGCACAGTCAGAATATCGGAAAAAAGAATGGCAGCATCAATACCGTAACGATCTATCGGCTGCAAAGTCACCTCTGTGGCGTAATCCGGATTCTTCGCCAATCCCATGAAACTCCCTGCCTTGCTTCGAGTTGCGCAATACTCAGGCAGATAGCGACCAGCCTGACGCATGAGCCAGACAGGCGTGAAATCCGTATGTTCGCGCATTAATGCGCGCAGGAAAGAGTCGTTATGAAGAGTCATTTTGCTTATAGGAAAGTGAGATTCTTGGGGACTAGAACTATATAAAGAAAAAACCGCGCATCAATGCGCGGCTTTTCTCGTTTCAGCGGTCGGAACCATTGAATGGATAATCAGCGAACGACCAACACCGGACGATCTGCCTGACTAAGCACTTTCTGAGTTTCGCTGCCTAACAGCAAAGCTCCAAAAGTCCCTAGACCGCGGCTCGCCATCACGATATAGGTGGCATTGACTCGGGCTGCGCAAGCAAGCACCCCCTGAGACACCGTCTCGGCGTGCTCGACCACAACTTCGCAAGGCACCTGCTTTTCAGCAGCCTTGTGCGAGATCGCCTCAAGACGTTCCTTGACGATGGGTTCTTCTTCAGTAAAGCCGCCGGCTGGTGCAGCTGAACGCACGACGGTCATACCAACCACGGAACCTCCAACCTGTTCAGCCAGCTCAATAGCCGTATCGACGGCTTTATCGCTGAGATTAGACCCGTCCGTAGTTACGAGGATCTTAACGGCGCTCATTGTGTTCTCCTTGAATTCCTTTTATGCCGCGGCTCAAAAGCGCGGGCAAGCGTTTCTGAGAATCCTACCGCAGACTAACAAAAAATGAGCGGAGGTTCGTACAGAACATCTCCGCTCATTGCTGTGTCGGCGCTGTGAACGATCAGAGCTTGCTACGCAGTTTGCGAATAACAGCAAGCTCGGCAGCCAAGGCAGCGATCTCCGCTTCAATACGAGCGATTTCAATGCTGCCGGTAGCAGACGCACGGGCGGCTTCAGCAGCAGCCAAAGCTTCCTTGGCGCGGGCCTCATCGAGATCCTTGCTACGAACAGCCGTGTCCGAGAGAACGGTGACCTGCTCAGGCTGGACCTCCAGGACGCCACCCGCAACAAAGATCTGCTCAGGTTCCTGCTCACCAGGAACGTGCACTCGCACGAACCCAGGGCGGATAAGTGTGATCAGCGGAAGATGTCCGGGCATGATGCCAAGTTCGCCAGACGTTCCGGGCAGCGAGACGAGTTCGGCCTCACCGGAGAAGATATGTTCTTCGGCGCTGACGACGTCGACTTTAATGGTAGCCATATAAGTTGCTCCGTTTGTCGGGCGCTTGCCGCGGCGGCAATAGGTAAATGCAGCCGCGG
>ENA-ORNW01000732-ORNW01000732.1-human-gut-metagenome-genome-assembly--contig:-NODE-732-length-29742-cov-2.659278_pt1 | contig 29742 bp, 23 predicted proteins | sample MGYA00242121_ERZ509034 | MGnify/ENA primary metagenome ERZ509034 (study PRJEB26280, sample SAMEA2338689) | human gut metagenome | biome: human gut; feature: human-associated habitat; material: faeces... | reverse complement strand
GGCAGGGCTTAAACTTCGACGTACTGGAGAAGGTTAAGGAAGCAGTTGGCGATATGCCGTTAGTTCTTCACGGCGGTACAGGTATTCCCGAAGATATGATCAAGAAGGCTATCAGCCTGGGCGTTGCAAAGATCAACGTAAATACAGAGTGCCAGCTTTCCTTCGCAGAGGCTACCAGAAAGTACATCGAGGCAGGAAAGGATCAGCAGGGCAAGGGCTTTGACCCAAGAAAGCTGTTAGCTCCCGGCGCAGAGGCAATCCGCGCAACTGTAAAAGAGAAGATGGAGCTGTTTGGTTCTGTTGGAAAGGCAAATGCATAAGCTCTGTGAATTAAAACTTATTAGAATAAACTGATTCTGTTTTTGGAAAAACCGCTTGCATTTTCACGCGAAATGGTTTATTTTATAACAAAAGAACGAGGGCGTTCTCTTTTTGAAAAAGGAGAGAACGCCTTTTGCTGTACAAAACCGCCTTTTGGGGTGCATTGGGGAAAGGGGACACCATGAAAAGAGAGGATGGAGAATCTATGAGCAAAGTAATAAGTGTTACAGAGATGTTTGGCAAGGATGTGTTTAATGATGCCGTGATGAGAGACCGTCTGCCTAAAAGCGTATATAAGAAGCTTAAAAAGACCATTGAGGATGGCGCAGAGCTGGATCCCAGTATTGCAGATGTGGTAGCTCATGCTATGAAAGACTGGGCGATTGACCATGGTGCAACCCATTTTACTCACTGGTTCCAGCCTCTTACAGGCGTTACGGCTGAGAAGCACGATTCCTTTGTTTCCGCTCCCGTTGAAGGCCGTGTGATCATGGAGTTTTCTGGAAAAGAACTCATAAAGGGTGAACCGGATGCTTCCTCCTTCCCCTCCGGCGGCCTGCGCGCAACCTTTGAGGCCAGAGGCTATACGGTATGGGACTGTACCTCTCCGGCTTTCTTAAAAGAGGACGCTATCGGCGTGACCCTCTGTATTCCTACCTCCTTCTGTTCCTATAAGGGTGAGGCTCTGGATAAAAAGACCCCTCTGCTGCGCTCCATGCAGGCCATCAATGAGCAGTCCCTGCGGATCTTGCGCTTGTTTGGAAACACCACTGCAAAACGGGTCAATCCTTCCGTGGGACCAGAGCAGGAGTATTTCCTGGTTGACCGCCAGAAGTATCTGCAGAGAAAGGATTTAATTTATACCGGCCGCACCTTATTCGGCGCTATGCCGCCAAAGGGGCAGGAGATGGACGACCACTATTTCGGCATCATCAGAGAGCGGATTGGCGCCTATATGAACGATGTAAATAAGGAACTGTGGAAGCTGGGAGTGCCTGCCAAGACCCAGCACAACGAGGCAGCCCCGGCCCAGCATGAGCTGGCTCCCATCTATGAGGGCGTGAACCAGGCCGTAGACCACAATCAGCTGGTGATGGAGACATTAAAAAAGGTAGCCGGACGCCACGGCATGGCCTGCCTTCTCCACGAAAAGCCTTTCTATGGGGTAAATGGCTCCGGTAAGCACAACAACTGGTCCCTGACTGCCGACGACGGCACCAACCTGATGAACCCCGGCGATACGCCCCATGAGAATATCCAGTTCCTTCTGGTTTTAGCCTGCATCATCAAGGCCGTAGACCGCCATGCAGATCTGCTCCGTGAATCTGCCTCTGATGTGGGAAATGATCACAGACTGGGAGCAGACGAGGCTCCGCCGGCAATTATTTCCATTTTCCTGGGCGAGCAGCTGGAGGATGTGATCGACCAGCTTTGCGACACCGGAGAAGCGACCCATTCCAAGAAGGGCGGAACTCTGCGCACCGGCGTAAATATCCTGCCGGATCTGGACAAGGATGCCACCGACCGGAACCGCACCTCACCCTTTGCTTTTACAGGCAATAAATTTGAGTTCCGTATGGTAGGTTCCTCTGATTCCGTAGCATCTGCCAATACGGTGTTAAATACCATTGTGGCAGAAGCCTTTAAGGAAGCGGCTGATCAGCTGGAGCAGGCCGAGGACTTTGATATGGCAGTCCATGACCTCATTAAAGAGCTTCTGGCAGCTCACAGAAGAGTTATCTTCAATGGAAACGGCTATTCTGAGGAGTGGGTAAAGGAAGCCGAACAGAGAGGGCTTCCCAACCTTCGCTCTATGGTAGACGCGATCCCGGCTCTTGTGACAGACAAGGCGGTAAAGCTGTTTGAGGAGTTCGGCGTATTCACCAGAGCTGAGCTGGAGTCCAGAGCCGAGGTAGAGTACGAAAGCTATGCAAAGAGCATTAACATTGAGGCAAAGACCATGATCGATATGGCAGGAAAGCAGATCATTCCTGCAGTGATCCGCTACACCACCCAGCTGGCAGGTTCCATTTCCGCGGTGAGAAATGCCTGCCCGGAGGCAGACGTGAGCACACAGACAGAGCTTTTGCTGGAATCCTCAGACCTTCTGGCTGAGACAAAAACAGCCCTGTTTGCCCTGGAAGATGCTACGGCCCGCTGCGCAGCCATGGAAAGCGGAAAGGATCAGGCACTGGCATACCACAGTGAGGTCGTTCCTGCCATGGAGGCCTTAAGGACTCCTGTAGACCGTCTGGAGATGCTGGTGGACAAGGAACTGTGGCCCATGCCAAGCTACGGCGATCTGATTTTTGAAGTGTAATACGACAATTGTTTAACTGGTCATTTTAGAAGACAGAGCCTGCGGCTGCCCGGAAGGGGATAGCTGCAGGCTGTTTTCTTTGGCCGCTTTGCTGTATAATAGGGATATTATCAGTAAGTAAGGGGATGTATATGAAAATTCTGATCATAGAGGATGAGCGGCTGCTGGCCGGTTCTATAAAAGATCTTTTAGAGATCCAGGGTTTTGAGGCCGAGGCTGTATATGACGGAGAAACCGGTTTTACATATGCAGGCACCGGGATTTATGATCTGATCATACTGGATGTGATGATGCCGGGAAAAAGCGGCTATGAGGTGGCAAGGGAGCTTCGGGCCAGCCGTCTGGGAACGCCCATTCTAATGCTTACGGCCCGTTCTGCTCTGGAGGATCGGATCGCAGGGCTGGATGCCGGGGCAGATTATTATCTGACAAAGCCCTTTGACACCAGAGAGCTTACTGCCTGCGTCCGCGCCCTGCTTCGCCGCCAGGGAGGACAGGTGGATGAGGTAGGGATGGGAAAGACCTGTTTGGATCTTTCGACGGCTGTTTTAAGCTGCGGGGACAGACAGATCCGGCTTTCTGCGAAAGAGTTTGATATTATGCGCCTTTTATTTCAGTCCGGGGCAGGAAATCTTTCTAAGGAAATGATCCTGGAAAAGGTGTGGGGCTATGATTCAGATGCAGTGGAAAACCATGTAGAGGTTTATATTGGTTTTTTGAGGAAAAAGCTGTTAAGCATTGGGTCAGATGTACGTATTGAGTCCATCCGGCGAATGGGATATCATCTGGAGGTGGCAGAACATGATTTATAGGCTGAGAGTGAAGTTTGTAGTTATCAACATGATGATAGTGGTTCTGATGATGAGTGTGGTATTCGGCCTGGTGTACCATTTTACAAGAGCAGATCTGGAAGAAAAGAGCATCCGCATGATGGAAAAAATTGCAAACCGACCCCTTCAGATTGAGATGCCCGGAGAACAGAGCGAGCAGATCCGTCTTCCTTTTTTTATCCTGTATCTGGGAACCGGGGGAGAACTGATCGCCAGCAGCGGCGGCTATTTTGATCTGTCTGATCAGGAATTTCTCATGGATCTCATTGTAAGGGCATGTTCCTCCCATCAAAAGGTAGGAGTGATAAAGGAATACGGCTTTCGGTACTATAAGACCAATACGCCCTACAGGTATAGCCTGGTATTTGCGGATATTTCCAGTGAAACGGCGGCGCTAAAGGGGCTGGTGAGAACCTGCGCCCTGATCGCGGGTCTGAGTCTTATCCTATTTTTAGCCATCAGCATCTGGCTTTCCGGCTGGGCGGTGCGGCCGGTGGAAAAGGCCTGGAAACAGCAGCGCCAGTTTGTGGCCGACGCCTCCCACGAGTTAAAAACGCCTTTGACTGTAATTATGACCAATGCGGAGCTTCTGCAGTCCTCCGGCTGTGGGGAAGAAAAGCAGAGACGTTTTTCCGAAGCCATCCTTGCCATGTCACGGCAGATGCGGGGGCTGATCGAACAGATGCTGGATCTGGCCCGTGCTGACAGCGGACAGGCAGAAGCAGCTTTTGAACAGGTGGATTTAAGCCGGACAGCAGAGGATTCGCTTCTTCTTTTTGAACCCCTTTATTTTGAACAGGGATTAACGCTTTATGCAGAAATAGAAGAAGGTATTCTGATCTGGGGCTTAAAGGACAGGCTGAGCCAGCTTCTGGATATTCTTTTAGACAATGCCTGCAAATATTCGAGCCAGGGCGGAACCACCTGGGTAAAGCTTAAAAAACAGGGAAAAAGCCACTGCATACTCACTGTAGAAAATCAGGGTCCTTCGATTGATCCCGAAGACTTAAGCCAGATCTTCAAACGCTTTTACCGCGCCGATCCCGCCCGCAATACCTCCGGAAGCTACGGCCTGGGCCTTTCCATTGCGGAAAAGACCGTACAGCTTCATCACGGAAAAATACACGCTGAAAGCAGGGATGGGATCAATCGATTTTGGGTGGAGCTGCCCTGTGTTCTGGGGCCTGGTGTGCAGGGCTACGGTTTCCGGCTATAAAGTCGGATGATTCCCTCTTGCATCCATATATTTCAAGTGCTATACTGAAGCCATACTTCAGATTTTTAAAGGAGAGGCCAGATGTTAATTTGATCCATTTATTTTGACGCATGAAGATTTGTGAATGCAGGCGCAGTACCATGAAATCGTCCTGTTATTTCATGCTGCCAAAATGGATCAGTACACCAGGTTCTCTCTTTTTTATGCTGTATATTAACCGCATACGCCGGTCGCCCAGCTTTCAATGGGCGGTTGGCTGCTGGGCCCGGCCCTATCTAAAAGAGAAGATATTATGCAGAGATCCTTTGGCAGCAGAGGGTCTCTGTTTTTTTATTTCACAGGAAAGTGCGGTCTGACACAGGTGGAAAAGCATATAGCAGCATATATTTTAAGAGGATAATTAGAAATGAAAACAATATTTGAGAAAATGTTCGGCCAGTACAGAGGTCTGAGAAGAGAATTATATATTCTTTTCTGGGGAAAGGCAGCAACCAATATGGGAGCTATGATATGGCCCATGCTGACGCTGATTTTAAGCAATAAGCTGGGAATGAATGCACAGGAGATCGCCAAGATCACTATAGCTATGGGAGTGGTACAGTTTCCTGCAAACCTGCTGGGAGGAAAGCTGGCAGACTGCTGCAATAAGAAAAAGCTCATCATTATCTGCGATTTGGTAACGGTCATCTGTTACCTGACAGCAGCGGTTCTTCCTGTATCCATGGCACAGATCCTGCTGTTTTTTACAGCAGGAATCTTTCAGACAATGGAAAATCCGTCCTATGACGCGCTGGTAGCAGATCTGAGTACCGCCGAAAACAGGGAAAAGGCCTACAGCCTTATGTATCTGGGACTCAATCTGGGGATCATTCTGTCCCCAACCATAGGAGGAATCCTGTTTGAGAACCATCTGGGCCTTGCTTACGCCATTGACGGGCTCACGACCCTGTCGTCCACCATTTTGATCCTTCTTTTTATAAAGGACATCACCCCGGTAAAGGAAAACCAAACCATTTATGAAGAGGCAAAAGAGACCCAGTCCACATGGAAAATCCTCAGGGAGCAGACGGGAGGCGGCGTATTCCATAAATTTTCAGCCCCATTTCAGCATAAATTGTTATAATGCCAGAAAAACAAAAATCCAATCAGGAGGTTAACCATGATACAGGTAGAGCATTTAACAAAATGCTATGGGGATGTGACGGCGGTAGATGATCTGTCCTTTGAGATAGAAGGCGGCCATGTATACGGCTTTTTAGGTCCTAACGGCGCCGGAAAATCCACCACCATGAACATCATGACAGGATGTCTGTCAGCCACAAAGGGAAGCGTAAAGATCGACGGCTTCGACATTTTTGAAGAACCGGCCCAGGCAAAGAAACGGATCGGCTATCTTCCGGAGCAGCCGCCCCTTTATATGAACGAGACACCGGCAGAGTATCTGCGCTTTGTAGGAGAAGCAAAGGGGCTTAAGGGAAAAGAGCTGCACAGCCAGATTGACAGTGTGATCGGGAGGACAGGTCTAGACCATGTGCGAAACCGCAGGATCAGCGCCCTGTCTAAAGGATATAAACAGAGAGTTGGGATCGCTCAGGCCCTTCTGGGGGACCCGAAAGTGATCATACTGGATGAGCCGACAGTAGGACTGGATCCCTTACAGATCATAGAAATCCGCGATTTGATCAAAGATCTGGGAAGAGAGCATACAGTCATTTTCAGCTCCCACATTCTCTCCGAGGTTCAGACCATCTGTGAGAAAATCCTTATTATTGCCAGAGGAAAGCTCATCGCCTTTGACGAGCCGGAAAACCTGGAAAAACGCCTCCTCTCACCGGGAGAGATTACTCTGGTGGCAGAGGCAGATGCCAGGGAAACAGAAGAACTTCTCTTCGGTATGGAACACATTACAGAACAGACCATAGAAGAAAAGGAGATGGAACGGACCGCAGTTACCCTCCATTCGGACTGCGAGGATATCTATGAGGTGTCAAAAGCCCTGTTTGAGCGTTTTTCAGCCGCCGGCAAACCCCTTCTTGAAATGAATGTGAAAAAGGCGGATCTGGAGGAAATCTTTATTGAGCTGACAGAGAGCGCCCAAACAGAAACTGTTAAATCTGAGGAATCCGAAGCAGGAGAGGAGGAAATGGCATGACCGCTGTATTAAAGCATGAGCTCCGCAATTATTTCCATACCCTGACCGCCTATGTATTCGGCGCATTTTTGCTGGCCTTTATCGGTCTGGGAGCCACCTTATATAATCTTCAGGCAGCAGTAAGCAATTTTGAGTTTGTATTAAGCTTCGGCAGCCTGGTATTTGTAGTAATTGTACCTATTTTAACCATGCGCGTCATTGCAGAGGAGAAAAAGCAGAGAACAGACCAGCTGTTATACTCCCTTCCCATTACCACCACGGAGGTTGTACTGGGAAAATATCTGGCGCTTCTTGTGGTATATCTGATCCCCCTGGCGGTTGTCTCCGTATATCCGCTGATATTTGCCCGCTATGGAGATGTATACCTTTTGACCTCCTATGGCTCTATCTTTGCGTTTTTTGTTTTGGGAGCAGCCTTGATCGCTTTGGGAGTATTCATTTCCTCTCTGACAGACAATCAGGGCTTTGCGGCGGGAATCGGCATTGCAGTGATCCTGCTCAACTACTACAGCGCCAGTCTGTCTGAGTACGTATCTTCCACTCCGGCAGGCGCCCTGATCGCAGCCTTTGCCCTGGTGATCGTCCTGGGAGTGGTAATACGCCATTTAACGAAAAATGAAAATCTGGCCTATGGATTTTATTTCCTGGCCGGAGGCGCAGTGCTTATTTTATATCTGGCAGATTCGGAAGCTTTTTCCGGGCTTTTGCTGTCCTGGGCGGAGAGGACTTTGCCGGACTGTTTCCCAGTATGGTGGAAGGGCTGTCCCTGTTTGAACGGTTTTATGTGTTTGTAAACGGAGTGTTTGATCTCACTGCGATCGTATATTTTGTGACCTTTGCCGCATTTTTCCTGTTTTTATCGGTGCAGTCACTGGAAAAAAGGAGGTATAACTGATGAAACAGAACCGTAATGCCTTTTGCGGCGGAGCCTATTCCCTGATTCTTTCCGCAGTGGTTCTTACAATCCTTATTGTAGTCAATATACTGGTAAACGCCCTTCCGGAGAATCTGACAAAATACGATATCAGCGCGGCAAAGCTCTATTCCATTACCAGCAATACAAAGGCGGTGGTAAACGGGCTGGATGAGGATGTAACCATTTACTGGATCGTGCAGGCAGACAAAGAGGATGCGGTCATTGAAAACCTGTTAAATAAATACGACAGCCTTTCAGACCATATCCAGATCGTAAAGAAAAATCCAGATGTATATCCTACCTTTGCAGAGCAGTATACAGATGAAGAGGCCGCCAACAACAGCCTGGTTGTAGAATGCGGCGAACGCAGCCGTTTTATCGGTTATGATGATATTTACGTTCAGGAGGCAGATATCTACTCTTATTCCTACAATACCTCCTTTGACGGAGAGGGAGCTATCACTTCCGCCATTGACTATGTGGTAAATGAAGAGCAGCCCAAGGTATATCTTTTAGAGGGACACGGGGAAAGAGAGCTTCCCGCCTCCTTCAAGGAGCAGATTGAAAAGGAAAATATCCAGTTAGAGCAGCTGTCTCTTCTGAATGTAGATTCCATTCCTGAGGATGCAGCCGGAATTATGATCTATGCGCCCTCCAGCGACATTTCTAGAGAAGAACAGACCATGCTTGCAGATTACACCAAAAATGGAGGAAAGCTTTTTGCGGCAGCAGGGCCTGTAAAGGAAGGAAATCTTGACAACCTTCACGGCCTTTTAGAGGAATACGGCGTTACCGCCCAGGACGGGATCGTAGTAGAGGGAGACAGAGAGCGCTATGCTCTTCAGACGCCTTACGCCCTTCTTCCTCAGATGGAGAGCAGTGATATCACAGATTCTCTCATTGCAGAGCACTATTATCCCATTCTTCCCATTGTCCAGGGCTTAAAGGTAGATGAAACGAAAGCCGCAGGCCGGGTGACAACCCTTCTGTCAACTACAGACCAGGCCTTCAGCAAGATGGCAGGCTATGAGCTTTCCACCTATGAACGGGAGGAAGGAGACATTGACGGCCCCTTTGCGGCAGCTGTGTCGATTTCCTGTGAAAATGAAGGACGGATCCTCTGGTTTGGCTCCTCAGACTTTTTAGAGGATATGTATAATGCCCTTTCCTCTGGTGCAAACGGGGATCTGGGAATGAATGGTCTTTCTTCCATGATCGGAGAGAGCGAGGCCATGGCGATCCGGAGCAAATCCCTAAACTATAATTATCTTACCATCAGCGAATCTGCTTCTGCCATGCTTCAGGCGGTAATGATCGGTATTTTCCCACTTGCATATCTGGGAATTGGCATCTGTGTGGTAATGAGAAGGAGGAGAATGCAGAATGAAGCGGGCTAAACGGTTATATATTCTTCTGGGCGTTCTGGCGGTGCTGTCTGTGGCGGCCATCGCGGTAATCCAGAGGGAGGAGCATAAGGAAAAGATCAAAGACAGCGGTGAAACCATCCTTCAGATCCCCTATGAGGGCGTCACGGCCCTTTCATGGGAAAATGAATCGGAAAGCCTGGCCTTCCACAAGGGGGAGGACGGAGTCTGGACCTATGACGAGGATGAGAACTTCCCTGTGAGCGAAGAAAAGATAAAAGAACTCTTAGAGCCCTTTGAGGAATTTGCAGCAGCCTTTGTGATCGAAGAGGTAGAGGATTACAGCCAGTACGGTCTGGATGATCCTGTCTGCACGATTCATCTGGAAAATGGGGAGCAGGAGCTTGAAATAAAGCTGGGCAATTTCAGCAATATGGATTCCCAGCGCTATGTGTCCATCGGGGACGGAAAAGCTTATCTGGTAAAGGACGATCCCCTGAATTATTTTGACGCAGTGTTAAAGGATATGCTGAAGCAGGATGAGATTCCTGAGCTTGAGACGGTAAGCAGCCTGCGGTTTACAGGGCCGGAGACCTATGAAGCAGTCCGCATAGAGGACAGCGGGGCTTCCTACAGCAGCGAGGATGTTTATTTTAAGAAGGATGGGGAAAACCTGCTTCCCCTAGATCCAGTACAGGTGGATGAATATATCAGAACACTCCAGAATCTGGATCTGTCTGACTACGCTTCCTACTATGTTTCGGAGGAAGAGTGGAGCACCTATGGACTGGATGCTCCGGAGCTGTCCTTAGAGGCGGATTATACCTTTGAAAATGAGGACAAAGAGAACGTATCCGGTACGCTTACCGTAAGCGTAAGCCGTGATCCGAAGGAAAAAGAAAAGGCGGAGAAGGAAGAGCAGAAGGAGAACTCCGAGGAAAACAGCGGGGAAGAGGAAGAAATTACCGCATACGCAAGAGTAAATAATTCCCAGATCGCCTATAAGCTGACTGCCGAGGATTACAAAGGCCTGATGGCCATGAAATATGACGACCTGCGCCATAAGGAGGTCTTCTGGGGCGACACAGAGGAGATCACAGGAATTGACATTTCCTTAGAGGGAACCGACTACAGCCTTACTTCCAAAGGCAAAAAGGATGACCGCACCTGGACGTATCAGGAGGAGGAAATAGAGGCAGATGAACTGCTCTCTGCTCTGGAAGGCTTAAAAGCAGACCGCTTTACAGAAGAGGAGCCGGGACAAAAGGAGGAAATCCGCCTGACTCTCCATCTGGATAATGAGGTTTCTCCTCAGGTAACCATCGTTCTTTACCGGTATGACGGCAGCAGCTGTCTGGCAGAGGCAGACGGAAAGACAGTTTCCCTGATTCCCAGATCTCAGGCAGTGGATCTCATCGAGGCGGTAAATACCATTGTTTTGGGAAATACAGAGGATTAATTCTTGCATTTCCCTGCGTCCGTGCTATAATGTTCATATAAAATAAAAACTACATAAAAATGAACGGTATGATCAGTGGGCAGAAGGAGCAGCACCTCCTCTGTCCGCTGACCGCGCATATACAGGATGAAAAATGGAGGGCCATATGGACAGATTGGGTTTAATATGCAGAAACATTTTGGAGGAGCCATATATCACTCAGCGGGAGCTGGCAAAGAGAATGGAGCTGTCTTTAGGGACTATTAACGGGCTGATCAAAGAATGTGCAGAAAAAGGCTATATCAGAGAAGATGAGGATCAGAGAGGAAAAATGCTTGTTCTTACAGAAGCGGGACAGGCTGTTTTAGCGCCCTATAAGGTAGACGGAGCCCTGATCATTGCCGCAGGCTTTGGCTCCCGTTTTGTCCCTCTTACCTTTGAAACGCCAAAGGGGCTTTTAGAGGTATTTGGAGAGCGCATGATCGAACGCCAGATCCGCCAGCTCCATGAGGCCGGAGTATATGATATTACCATTGCAGTCGGGTATCTGAAGGAGAAATTTGAATATCTGATCGACAAATATGATGTAAAGCTTCTCTACAATCCGGAGTATTCCTGCAAAAATACCCTGGCTACGGTTTACAGAGCCAGACATCTGTTAAAGGGCCGCAATATGTATATTTTATCCTCTGATAACTGGCTGCGGGACAATATGTACCACGCCTATGAGTGCGGAGCCTGGTACAGCGCCTCCTTCCAGAAGGGGGATACCAAGGAGTGGTGCTTTACCTTTAATAAAAAGGGAAGGATTACAGATGTAAATGTAGGCGGAAGGGATCAGTGGGTGATGTACGGCCCGGTCTATCTGTCCAGAGAGTTTTCAGCCCGGTTCCTTCCGGTATTAGAGGCCTACTATGAAGCTCCGGGAACGGAACAGTTTTACTGGGAGCAGCCCTTTGTGGATATGCTCAAAGGAGAGGCAAAGCGCCGTCTGGAGGCAGAAGGGGGAACGCTTCTTGCCCGCGCAGAGGAGGCTTCCGGCTGGAAGGCGTCCCAGTGGGAGCAGATCGAGATGGATGTAAACCGCCAGCCTGAAAATCAGGTGTATGAATTTGAAAATCTGGAGGAGCTGCGCCTGTTTGATGAACGCTATCAGAATCATTCTGATAATGCAGCAATGGATCTGGTATCCAGGGTATTTAAGGTGCCTGAGTCCCATATTACAGATATCCGCTGCCTGAAAGCCGGAATGACAAATAAATCCTTCTTGTTCCGGGTGGATGGCGCTCACTGCATCTGCAGGATTCCGGGGCCGGGGACAGAGCTTTTAATCAACCGCAGGGAGGAAAAAGAGGTTTATGATACCGTAGCTTCTCTGGGGATTACGGAAGAAGTGCTGTACATGAACCCGGATACCGGCTATAAGATTGCACGGTACTATGAAAACGCCCGGAATGCAGCGGCAGATAACTGGAAAGATATGGAAATCTGTATGGGTATTGTAAGAAAGCTCCACCAGTCTGGTCTTACAGTCGATCATTCCTTTGACATTCGGGAACGGATAGATTTTTATGAAAGGCTCTGCCTGCAGCATGGAGGAATCCCTTTTGAAGATTATGAGAAGGTCAGAGGCTGGATGAATGAGCTGATGGATCGTCTGGATCAGATGGATCGTCCACAATGTCTCTGCCATATTGACGCAAATGTGGATAACTTCCTGATGTTTGAGGACGGCAGTGCAAAACTGCTGGATTGGGAATATGCGGGAATGTGCGATCCCATTATGGACATTTCCATGTCGGCGATCTATTCTTACTATGACGCAGAACAGACAGAAAAGCTTCTGGAGATGTATTTAGAGAGAAAGCCTTCAAAGGAAGAATATTATTCCGTATTTGCAAATGCGGCCCTGGGCGGTTTCCTCTGGTGCCTGTGGGCTGTATACAAGGCAGCTTTAGGAGAGGAATTTGGAGAATATACCATCATCATGTACCGGTATGCAAAGAGCTATTATAAAAAATTAAAGGCTCTGTAGCAGGTATGAAAATTTACGGAAATTGTAATAAAATTGTTACCTTCCTTACAGATAATCTGTGCTATAATTAAAAAGATGAAAACCCGAAACAGACAAAGGGGCTTATATACAGAAGAATGAGGAGGAAAAGGCATGAAACGTAAGAAATGTCTGGCGGCTTTGACCGCAGCCGGCATGATTAGCGCCATGGCCCTGGGAATGGCGGTTACATCCTATGCGGCAGACGGCTGGACCAAGACAAACGATCACTGGACCTATATTAACCAGGGAAAGGCCCACACAGGCTGGCTTCAGACCAGCGAGGGCTATTACTATATGGATCTTTCTACCGGCTATATGACCACCGGATTTAAGCAGATCGATGGAAAATGGTATTTCTTCCGTCCGGGCGGCCTGATGGCAAAGGGCTGGATCAATCCGGAATACGGCAAATGGTACTATATGCTGGAGGACGGCACCATGGTTACGGGCTGGCTGCGTATTGGCGATGATTACTATTTTATGCGCGGCGACGGCAGCATGGGAACCGGCTGGCGTGAGATGGACGGTGCCTGGTACTATTTCCAGGAAAATGGAAAATGCGTTGTAAACGCATGGGCTCAGATTGAAGATAACTGGTATCTGTTCGGCACAGACGGAAAGATGATGACCGGCTGGGCAAAGGTAGACCAGGATTACTTCTATCTGAATACAGACGGACGTATGCTCATCGGCTGGCTCAGCGACAGCGAGGGCAGCAAGTATTATATGGATATGACAAACGGCAAGATGTCTGTAGGCTGGAAGCAGATCGACGGCAAGTGGTACTACTTCAACAGCAACGGCCATCTGATGACAGGCTGGATTCTGGTAGACGGCAAATATTATTACTTAAATCCGGCAGACGGCGGCGTGATGACAGCAGGAACTACCTTAAATATCAACGGTACCTCCTACAGCTTTGATGCATCCGGCGTATGCCAGAATGCAAACGGTGTGTCCGCACAGACGCCGACTGCAGGAAATCAGTCTTCCGGAGGCGGCGTAACCGGTGAAAACGGCGGCCCCGGCGTATCAAAGGGATCAGGCGGCCCCAGCTCATCAGGTCCAGGCTCGAATGGATCGGGAAGCACCAGCTCCAGCGGTCCTTCCAGCAGCGGCTCTCTGGAAGCCGGACGCACAGACGGACCAGGCTGATAAGAGAAGTTTGATATGAAAACCTGTGACAAGGTTAGTTGATAAGAGGGGGATGCTGCAGCGGGACTGGCTGACAGCATCCTCCGTTTTTATTATGAGTACGCTATAAGGAGAGGAAAATGAAAAAGAGACAGGAGATGAGAAAGCGCTGCCAGGCACTTGTCCTGGCAGGGATTCTGGGTGCAGGAACCCTTGGGTCTGCGTATACGGCCTACGCTGCAGGGCCGGGAGAAACGCCGGCGTCTGTTGGAGCGCCTGCTTCAGGAGGACCGGGAGCAGCAGGAGGACCCGGAGGAGCCGGCAATGTGTCTTCTTCCCCCGGTGCTTCTGAGAATACAAAAGGAGCAGACCAGACCAATCCAAATGCATGGAAAAAGGTAAACGGCGTCTATCAGATGCCGGACGGAAGCGCCATTCAAAATGTGCTTGCCAGAGGAATTGACGTATCCAGATGGCAGGGGGAGATCAACTGGAGCCAGGTCGCAGCAGATGACGTGTCCTTTGTGATGCTGGGAACCCGTTCCAAGGGAGCGGTAGACCCCTATTTTCACCGGAATATCCAGCAGGCCAGCGCCGTCGGCGTGAAGGTGGGCGTGTATATTTACTCATTGGCGACAACGGTGGAAATGGCAGAGGCAGAGGCAGATTTTGTGCTGGATCTGATCCATGATTATCCTGTTTCCTATCCTGTAGCTTTCGATATGGAGGATTCTACTCAGGGAAATCTTTCAAAAGAGGAGCTGGCAGCGATCGCAAATGCGTTCTGCAAAAAGATATCCGATTCCGGATATTATCCGATTATCTATGCAAATGAGAACTGGCTGAAAAATAAGCTGGATATGAGCCTGATGGATCATCCCGTATGGGTAGCCCGCTATTCTGCCCGTCCCAGCTACCAGAACCCTGTTATGTGGCAGGCGACCAGCACCGGTTCTGTAAAGGGGATCAATGGAAATGTGGATATTGATTTTCAGTTTAAGGATTTCTCCGGCCAGATTCCGGCCAATACCTGGCGTACCATTAACGGGAAGCGGTATTATTACAGCAACTATACCAAACAGAAAAACGCCTGGGCTCAGGATGGTTCAGACTGGTATTATATGGACAGCGAAGGCCTTGCATCCACGGGTTGGATCACGGTTTCCGGCAGCCGCTATTATCTGGACGAGACCACGGGAAAGATGCAGACTGGCTGGCGTCAGGATCAGGGAAAATGGTACTATCTGGGAAGCTCAGGAGCTGTTAAAAAAGGCTGGATAGAGGACAATGGAGCCTGGTATTATACAGACTCCAACGGTATCATGCAGACTGGCTGGCTGGATGCAGACGGAAGGCGGTATTATATGGAGTCTTCCGGAAAAATGGCGGTTGGATGGACAAACCAAAACGGCAAATGGTACTATCTGGACGCATCAGGTGCCCTGGCAAAGGGCTGGATCCAGGATAATGGCTCCTGGTATTGCTCAGATACAAACGGCGTGATGCAGACCGGCTGGCTGAGTGAAGGCGGAAAGCGGTATTATCTGAAGGGCTCCGGCGTGATGGCGACCGGTTGGCGTGAGATGGATGGAGCCTGGTATTATTTTGACGGAAGCGGAGCGATGGCCACGGGCATGATCGAGGTAAACGGTCTCCATTATTATATGGATCCCTCCACAGGCAGGATGGCGGCAAATACCGTGGTCGATATCAATGGAACCAATTATGAGGCAGCAGCAGACGGCCATCTGATTCCTCAGGGGCAGGAGGAAAGCGGTTCCACAAACCAGGAGAGCGCGTCCGACAGTGCAGGGACGGCTTCCGGCAGCTCCGGCACATCCTCTAACCCCATCATTATCCCGTCAAACGGAAGCGGAAACAGCCCTTCCTCCCAAAACGTTCCAGAACCCTCAGCTCCTGTTACAGGAATCAACGGTGGCCCCGGTGTCAGCTCTGCTCCCTCTCAGGGGCAGGTAGCGGCGGGGGAGAAGCCGGGAGTGTAGAAGGGGCATATGCAAAAAATTTACTCGACCGATCTTATTATACTATGGATTGCGGACTCTTCGGAGTCCGTTTTCTGTTTTTAGGACATAAAAATAGAGCGGCTTCTCCAGTAGATTATTTATCTGCTTTTGCAGCAGACAGCCCTTTTTTCTATGTATTTTTTAATAAGATAATGTTATACTTTCTTATAGGAAAATGGTAGATGTGCATTAGATGCTAATATACACGAAAAAGCAGATGGATTGGAGATAAAAGAATGGCGGTTCAAACAAAAGGATTTTGTAAGTATTGTGGAAAAGAGTATACAAAAAGCGGTATGCTGCGCCATTTGCAGGCGTGCAAAAAGAGAAGCGCAAAGCTTGCTGAAGAAAAAAGGAAAAGAATATGTCAATATTTTCAGGTTGTTATTACTGGAAAATATCAAAAAGATTATTGGTTAATCGTAGAAGCAAGCGAGAATACTACGCTAAAAGAACTGGATGTGTTTATCCGTGACATATGGGTAGAATGCTGCGGACATCTGAGCGCATTCACGATTCATGGAGAACAATATGAAAGCAATCCGGATACGGATCCTTTTTGGGGAAAACCTTCCAGAAATATGAATTATCGATTAAAAGACGTTGTGGATGTCGGCGATAACTTTTTATATGAATATGATTTTGGTTCAACCACAGAATTGGTATTAAGTATACATAGCTGTCGCGATGGAGAAAAAAAGAATAATGAAATTGTAATTTTATCAAGAAATAATCCTCCTAAAATTCTTTGTAGTAACTGCGAACAAAATGAGGCGAAATGGGTTAATCCAGAAGGATATTATGAAGGAGAGCCTTTTTGGTGTGATGAGTGTTTAAAGGCGGAAAGTGATGAAGAGGGAGAATATTATAAACCGGAATTTTTGCTGCCTGTTTGTAATTCTCCCAGGATGGGGGTGTGCGGATATGGGGGAAGTGACAGTTATCCAGATCAATTTGAGCCAGATGAACAATAAAATCTTTGAGATGAGGTGACATAGTGCAGGATATTATTTGTGAATTACAGGATATGAAATATCTGGACTGGGCGGCAAAAAAAATGTCACCGGGAACTCCAGGGTGCTTTTTGAAGGCGTATGAAGAAGTGAATGGGAAAAGATTATATTATAAATTATCGAATTATGATAGTTATCGTGGGGTATTTGGTCATGAGTGTGTCAATGAATTGATTGTAAGCCGGGTGATGGATGTTTTGAGAATTCCGCATGTAAAGTATAAACTGATACATGCAAGGATTGTTATTGATGGTAAAGAACAAGAAACATGGGTTTCTGTTTCAGAAAATTTTCGTAAGGACAATGAAGAAAAGCTGGCGTATGATTTGTATTATGATTTGCAAAAAGAAGGTAATGAATCTCCGTTAGAGTTTGCAATAAGAAACGGTTGGGGATTATATATGTACCAGATGTTCTGTATTGATTATTTGATTGCTAATAGAGATCGGCACGGAAGCAATCTGGAAGTGTTAAGAAATGATGAAGAAGACAGTGTGAGAATGGCACCTTTGTTTGATCAGGGAGTATCGTTATTGTTTTCAACATATGGTGATGAAAAACTTCTGAAAGAAATAGACGTGATGAGAGATTTTCCAGTTAATAATTATATCGGCTCAAAATCTCTAGAGTATAATCTGTCATTGATACCAAAAGAATACGATTTACAGATTTGGAAACTGAAAATAGAAGATCAGGATTATATTTTCAATGGTATAGATCATGTTTTATCAGAGGTTCATAGGAATAAAATATGGGAAATGATTTGGAAAAGGTGGTGTTTTTTTGAACAGGTACGCAATCAAGAGAAATAATAGAAATAAAATCGTCGGAATATTAAATTATGATGAAAGAACAAAGAAATACACAATAGATATTCCAGAAAATGTTACTCCTAAGGAAACTCCGTTTATGATGTCGCTATTTTTAAAAAAAGGTATCCGGACCATGAATTCAGACTGGAGTATGCGTTGGGTACAGAGTAGAATTATTCCAAGTAGCAGACAGAATATAGGAGAAATACTTCGGGTGAATGGAATGCGTTCCTATGACGAGCATAAATTACTATTAAAAAATGAAGGGAGAAGTTGTCAGGATGAATTTTATATTGAACACATGTAGTTTCGAGGTGTTCTGAGGAGTAATGAGAAGCCAAGTGTTCTCAGTTCAGCAAGCGTTAATCTTGTCCGGGCAGTGTCAGCTGCTTGGTGTTATATGGAACGGGGCTGTTGCAAAAGCAGATAAATAATCTACTGGAGCAGCAGCTCCATTTTTATGAAAAAACAGGGCCTCAAATTATTTGAAGCGATCCGTCTATTTCTACATTCCCCCTCATATAAATAAATCAATCTACCAATCTGCCCGGAGGCCTGAATGTGAAGTGGAAACACAGGATTTATCTGCTGTCGGTCATTCTGTCAGCGGATTTTATCCTTCTGGCATATCTGACCTGCCTTTTGGCTGCTCCGGTTACGGTCAGGGAGGCATCAGCACCTGAGGGTACGTTTGAGCCGGAAAAATATCTCGCTCTTACTTTTGATGACGGCCCCCATCCCGTCCATACGCCGGTTCTTTTAGATGGTTTAAAGGAACGGGGAGTACCTGCTACCTTTTTTCTCATGGGAAGCTGTATACCGGGAAACGAGGCTCTGGTAAAACGGATGCAGGAAGAAGGCCACCTGATCGGAAATCACAGCTATAACCATGTGCGCCTTACAAAAGCCGGTCCTGCGGCTGTCTGTGAGGCGGTAGACCGCACCAGCGGGATGATCGAGGACATTACGGGCTCCCGACCTCAATATATGCGTCCGCCCTACGGAGACTGGAACGAGGAGCTGGAGTGTCAGTCCGGCATGACGACAGTCCTCTGGTCTGTGGATTCCCTGGACTGGAAGCTCAGAAACCAGAAGCGTATCGTAAAGAAGGTCTTGAAAGAAGCTGAGGATGGGGATATTATATTGATGCATGATATATTTGATACATCTGTGTCAGCGGCTCTGGAGCTGATCGATATCCTCCAGAGAGAAGGATATACCTTTGTTACAGCCGATGAACTGATGATTGACTGAAAGAGAGATAAAGATGAATCTGTTTGATTATATGAGAGAAAATACAATGGAAAAGGAAGCGCCTCTCGCCTCTCGTCTCCGCCCAAGGACGTTGGATGAGGTGGTGGGGCAGCAGCATATCATTGGAAAGGACAAGCTCCTTTACCGCGCCATCAAAGCGGACAAACTTGGATCTCTTATTTTCTACGGCCCGCCAGGGACCGGAAAAACCACGCTGGCAAAGGTTATTGCCAACACCACCAGCGCTGAATTTAAGCAGATCAACGCCACAGTGGCCGGAAAAAAGGATATGGAGGAGATTGTGGCCGCCGCAAAGGACAGCAGGGGAATGTACGGCAAAAGGACGATTCTGTTTGTAGACGAGATCCACCGCTTTAACAAGGGACAGCAGGATTATCTTCTTCCCTTTGTAGAGGACGGCACCTTGATCCTTATCGGCGCTACGACGGAAAATCCTTATTTCGAGGTCAACAGCGCTCTTATCTCCAGATCCCGCATTTTTGAGCTGAAGCCTCTGGAAACGCAGGATATTCTGGAACTGATCCAAAGGGCCATTACGGATGTGGAACGGGGAATGGGTACATATGATGCAGTGATCGAGCCGGATGCAGCCCGGTTCCTGGCAGATGCGGCCAATGGAGATGCCAGAGCTGCCTTAAATGCAGTCGAGCTGGGTGTACTTACTACAGACCGAAGCCCGGACGGGAAGATCCACATTGATCTGGCAGCGGCTCAGGAATGCATCCAAAAGCGGGCTGTGCGCTATGATAAGGACGGAGACAGCCATTATGATACCATTTCCGCTTTTATAAAAAGTATGAGGGGCTCCGATCCGGATGCAGCTGTGTACTATCTGGCGCGGATGATTTATGCAGGTGAAGATATTAAGTTTATTTCCCGCCGGATTATGATCTGCGCTGCAGAAGATGTGGGAAATGCGGATCCCCAGGCATTGACAGTAGCGGTAAGCGCCGCTCAGGCCGCAGAGCGCATCGGTCTGCCGGAGGCTCAGATCATCCTTTCGCAGGCAGTGACCTATGTGGCATGTGCACCCAAGAGCAATGCGGCCTGCTGCGCTATTCAGGATGCCATGGAGGCGGTAAAGACGGACCGTGCCATGCCTGTTCCCGTGCATCTTCAGGACAGGCATTATAAGGGCGCAGGAGCCTTAGGACATGGAGACGGATATCTCTACGCCCATGATTATCCCAAGCATTATGTACGCCAGCAGTATCTGCCTGATGGCATGGAGGGCCGTATCTTTTACAGGCCGTCGGACAATGGATATGAAACACAGATGAAAGCCCATATGGAATGGCTTAAAAATTAAACTTTACAATCACAGGGGAGAGCGTTTATAATGTCTGTATAAGCAATCAGGGCGCTTTCCCCGCATATTCCAGGGGCTTTCTGTCTGAGATATCAGCGCCCGGACTCATTCACGGTCAGAACCGTTCCGGTTTTGTACCATTCCCACTTTTGATTACATTTAGATAATTCAGGATCAATACAACTGTTCGTAAAATTAAGGAGAATCATATGCGAGAAAAATTACAGACCCTTCCTTTAGCGGAGCTCAAGGAATTGGCGAAATCTCAGGGGCTTAAAGGCATCAGCACCCTCAGAAAAGCTGAGATCATAGAACTTTTGTGCCGGGAAAATGAGGCGGCCGCACAGTCTGAAGCTGTTTTGCAGCCGGATTCCGGTTCCAGTGAAGGCCGTGAGGCACAAAGCAGCCGTGAACCCCAAAGCAGCAAAGAAAACGGTGAGCCGCGGGACAGCGAAAAGTCACGGGACAGCGGAAAGCCGCGCGATGGACGCCCACAGCGTGACTCCTCACGTCAAACCCGTTTTGTCAGACAGCCCCGGACTTCATACGGGCAGCAAAATTCCAGAGAAGCTTCCAGGGAGTCAGCAGAAAGCAGGGAGCCAAAGGAGAGCCGGGAATCCAGAGACAACAGGGAGTCAAGAGAGAGCCGGGAATCCAGGGAAACAGGAGACATTCGTGACACCAGAGAGACACGGGCAGACGTCCGCGAATCCCGTCCAGAGCCTCGCAGTGACGCTTCCGGCATTGCCGGTCAGGATATGGCAGAGCTTGACAGCGGAATTGAGGCAAACGGTATTCTGGAAGTTATGCCGGATGGCTTTGGCTTTATCCGCTGCGAAAATTTCCTTCCGGGAGAAAATGACGTTTATGTGGCTCCCTCACAGATCCGCCGGTTCAATTTAAAAACAGGCGATATCATTGTGGGAAACAGAAGGATCAAAGCAGTAACGGAGAAATTCGCCGCCCTTCTTTATATCAAAACAGTGAACGGATATCCCTTAAGCGCCACAGAACGCCGCCCGAATTTTGAAGATCTCACTCCCATTTTCCCAAATGAGCGTCTTCATATGGAAACACGGGGAGAGCGTAACTCTGTAGCAATGCGTGTGCTGGATCTTTTATCGCCCATTGGAAAGGGCCAGAGAGGCATGATCGTTTCTCCGCCCAAGGCAGGAAAAACCACCCTTTTAAAGCAGGTCGCCAGAGCAATTACTGTAAATCATCCGGATATGCACCTGATGATCCTTTTGATTGATGAACGGCCAGAGGAGGTAACAGACATTAGAGAGGCGATCGTAGGGCCGAATGTAGAGGTTATCTATTCCACCTTTGACGAGCAGCCGGACCGTCATAAGCGTGTATCAGAAATGGTGATCGAAAGGGCAAAGCGCCTGGTAGAACACGGGAGAGATGTGATTATCCTTTTAGACAGCATTACCCGCCTTGCAAGGGCCTATAACCTTACCGTAGCTCCCAGCGGCCGTACCTTATCAGGAGGCCTTGATCCGGCTGCTCTTTATATGCCGAAGCGTTTCTTCGGAGCCGCCAGAAATATGCGGGAGGGCGGCAGCCTTACCATTCTGGCTACGGCTCTGGTAGATACAGGAATGGATGATGTAGTGTATGAGGAATTTAAGGGAACCGGAAACATGGAGCTGGTTTTAGACCGCCGCCTGTCAGAAAAGAGGATTTTCCCAGCCATTGACATTTTAAAATCCGGTACCCGAAGGGACGACCTTCTTCTTAACCGGCAGGAAGCAGAGGCCGTAGACATAGTGCGGAAAGCCACCAATTCCCTGAAGCCCGATGAAGCCGTAGAGCGTATCCTGGATCTTTTCTCCAAGACAAGAAATAACTATGAATTCTGCGAAATGGTAAAGAAGATACGCCTGCTGTAAGGGAAGTTTTACTTGGCATCTACTTCCCTTTTTTTTCCTGGTGTAGTATAATCAAAAGCATAAAAATGCAGGTATTACGATGCATGGGAAATCAGGAGGGAGTATAGAAATGAAAGATTACATGAAGATCTATCAGGAATGGCTGTCCAATCCGTATTTTGATGAAGCCACCAAAGCCGAGTTAAAGGCCATTGAAGGCGATGAGAACGAGATCAAAGAGCGTTTTTACATGGATCTGGAGTTCGGAACCGCAGGCCTTAGGGGGATCATCGGAGCAGGAATCAACCGTATGAATATTTATGTAGTAAGACGGGCCACACAGGGACTGGCAAACTACATTATCAAGCAGGGCGCTGCAGACAAGGGCGTAGCCATTGCCTATGACTCCCGCAATATGTCTCCTGAATTTGCCATGGAGGCGGCTATGACTCTGGCAGCCAACGGAATCAAGGCATACAAGTTTGAATCCCTGCGCCCCACACCGGAGCTGTCCTTTGCTGTCCGCGAGCTGGGCTGCGTGGCAGGCATCAACATCACTGCCAGCCATAATCCGCCGGAGTACAACGGCTACAAGGTATACTGGGAGGACGGCGCACAGTTTACACCGCCTCATGACAAGGGCGTGACAGAGGAGGTTCTTGCCATCGAGGATCTGTCCAGCGTAAAGACCACAGACGAGGCTTCTGCCATCGCAGCGGGCAAGTATGAGGTTATCGGAAAAGAGATCGATGACAAGTACATCGCTCAGGTAAAGGCTCAGGTTGTAAACCAGAAGGCCATTGATGAGATGCAGGATCAGATCCGCATTGTATATACCCCTCTTCACGGCACTGGAAATATTCCTGCCAGAAGAGTGATGAAGGAGATCGGCTTTACTCACGTATATGTAGTTCCCGAGCAGGAGCTTCCGGACGGAAATTTCCCTACTGTAAGCTACCCAAACCCTGAGGCCAAAGAAGCCTTTGAACTGGGCTTAAAGCTGGCTAAGGAAAAGGACGCCGACCTTGTACTTGCCACAGACCCGGATGCCGACCGCCTGGGCGTATATGTAAAGGATGCAAAGTCCGGCGAATACATTCCTCTGACCGGAAATATGTCCGGTTCCCTGCTGTGCGAATATGTATTAAGCCAGAAGCAGGCTGAGGGCAAAATCCCGGCAGACGGACAGGTTGTAAAGTCCATCGTATCCACCAATCTGATCGACGCGGTAGCCAAAGCCTACGGTGCAGAGCTGATCGAGGTGCTTACAGGCTTTAAGTGGATCGGAAAGCAGATCCTTAAAAATGAAACCACAGGAACAGGAACCTATCTCTTTGGCATGGAAGAGAGCTATGGCTGCCTGATCGGCACCTATGCCCGTGATAAGGACGCTATTTCTGCTACGGCCGCTCTCTGCGAGGCAGCTGCCTACTATAAGCAGAAGGGAATGACCCTGTGGGATGCCATGGTAGCCATGTATGAGAAATACGGCTATTACAAGGATTCTGTCAAGTCTATCGGTTTATCCGGCATCGAAGGTCTGGCAAAGATCCAGTCCATCATGGAAACTCTGAGAAATAATACCCCTGCAGAGGTAGGCGGTTACAAGGTAGTATCAGCAAGAGACTACAAGCTGGATACGATCAGGGACATGGAGACAGGAGCGGTAAAGCCAACCGGACTTCCGGCCTCCAATGTACTGTACTATGACCTGGAGGACGGCGCATGGATCTGCGTAAGACCTTCCGGTACAGAGCCGAAGATCAAGTTCTACTTTGGCGTAAAGGGAACCTCCTTAGAGGATGCCGACCAGAAGGAAGCAGACCTTGGAGCAGCTGTTATGGCTATGGTAGATAAGATGATGTAATATAAAAGCAGTATAAAGATCAGCCGCCGGGCAGTGCGTACTGTCCGGCGGCTGATCGACGTTTATTTGTGAAGCTGTTTTTCTGCAATCTCCCGCAGTTCTTTAAATGCGGTTTCGAACCGTGTGGAACGGGCTCCCGGATTACGTTTCAGGATCCCTCTCTGGTATAAATCTATGTGGAGGGCCATATGCTGTCTCTGATGCGCCAGCTCAGACATCCTCCTGGTAAGAGAGCGGATCTGCTCTTCTTTGGAAGTCCTGTAAAGTGCAGCCTCGGCTTTTGCGGCAGCCAGCTTATGGGAAGCCTCTTCCTGGATATTGGCAAGTTTCTGGTTTGTTTCTGCTTTGAGCAGGGCTAACTGCACCTGTATATCTTCCAGTTCTGCCAGCATATGGGTCATGGAATCCAGTACCTTTGCCAGATTGAGGGCAGCCTGTACTGATTGTACGGTATCAAGGATGAAAAATACGGATATAAACAGAACCCAGAGCAAAAGCAGAGCTTGTGAGGTGTTTACGATCCAGAATTCCACCGGCTTATGGATTACCTCTGTCAGAAGCAGGGTAAGACCCCCCCAGGCAATAGAAGAAGAAAGGCAGATATATCCGTGTAAATTAAAAGCCTGGCTGCTGTAGTCCCAGTAGCGTACCCGGAACAGCTGTTCCATGCACCAGCCGGTTATATATTCAAGAGCAGTAGAAGCGATCATGCCGGCCAGAAAGACCAAAAGGAGATGCTCTCTCAGAGGGAGGGATACCCACAGCATCATCACAGCTCCCGTACCATACAGAGGGAGCAGAGGCAGCCGCAGAAATCCCCGGTTTACAGGACGCCTTTCTTTTAGAGAAACATAGGATGATTCAAAGATCCACCCTAAAAAACAGTATAGATAGAAAATAAACAGCCATTGATACCAGGTGTATTGATACATATAATTATCCTCCATTAATGGTTGTATTATATTACCAGGTTACTACCCGGTCAATCACCTTTTGCTGTTCCTGTGAGGAACGGGTCAGATAGATGCGCGTGGTTTCGATGCTGTCATGTCCCATAAGGTCTGCCAGCAGGGAAATATCATTGAATTTTTCAAGAAAATTTTTTGCATACCGATGGCGGAAGGAATGGGGATATACCGTTTCAGGCCGGATCCGGTATCGTTTTGCAAGCACTTTAAGCTGTAAGCCGATCCCTCTGGGAGTAATGGGCTTTCCACAGCGGCTGGTAAATATATATCCGGATGACAGTTCTCTCTGTTTTAGCCACACAGCCATTTCCCTGCAAAGCTGTTTGGGAAAATAAATACGGCGCATTTTTCCCCCTTTCGTGTACAGGTCCATACAGCCTACGGCAATGTGTTCTGCCTTGATCTGAACCAATTCGCTTACTCTGGCTCCTGTAGCACCCAGAAACCGCACTACAAAGTACCAGAACAGATCCTGATCCTTCAAAAGTCCCTTTTTCAGTTTTTCATAATCCCGTTTTGAGATTATATTGTTGAGAAATGGTTTCTGCTGGCACCGCACAGGAGGAAGCCGGAAATCCTCCGGAATTCCACTGTTTTTTTGGTACTTCACATATTGGTTGATCCCATAGATCCGTGTATTTACTGTTGCAGGCCGGTATTTTTTCAAAAGCTCTCTTTTATAGTCCTGTAATTCGTCTACGGTCAGCTCCTGATGATTTTTATAAAATTCCCGCACAGACGCCGCATATACCCTTACCGTATTTTCCGACGCTCCATTTTCTGAAAGCATGCTTTTAAATTCCTCGATCCGATCCTCCGGGAGCAGGGAGTTTCCATTGTTCACATTCATCCCATATGTCTCCTTTCACCAGTCTACTACCTTATTTACGATCCTGTATTGCTCTGCGCTGCTTCTGCGCAGATAAATCCGCGTAGTTTCAATGCTCTCATGTCCCAAAAGATCTGCCAGCAGAGAAATATCCCCGCAGGCTTCAATAAAGTTTTTGGCGAACCGGTGGCGGAAAGAGTGGGGGTACATTACCTCCGGATCCAATCCATACCGTGCGGCAAAGGTTTTCAACCGCGAGCGTATGCCGGAGGGAGTAATAGGAGCTCCAAAGCGGTTTAAAAACAGGGCTCCATCTGTACGGGCTGTAAAGTCATCCCATTTAAAAAAGGCTTTTCGAAGATTTGAAGGAATATAAATCCTCCTCATCTTATCCCCTTTGGAATACAGATCCTTAAAACCGCAGTGTACATCCCCTACCTGAAAGGTTACAAGCTCGCTGACCCTGACTCCGGTAGCCGCCATAAGACGAACGAGGAAATAATAGACCATTTCCTCATCCTCTAAAAGCCTCTGTTTCAGATACTCATAATCGGCCTGACTGATAATCTTATCCAGCCAGGTTTTCTGCTGGATCCGTATCATGGGGGCAGGAGAAGACCGGAGCTTTTTATCTTCTATAAAACAGTTTATTGCCCTGAGTCTTAAGTTTACAGTCTGGGGCTTATAATTCTCAAGCAGATAAACTTTGTAAAGCTGCAGATTTCTGGAAGTAAGCTGGGGATAGAGCCTGTAAAACTGCTCCACAGCATAGCGGTAAACGCAGATGGTGTTATCGGACATATTTTTTTCCTGAAGGTGCTCCAGGAAAACCTCCAATCCCCGGACAGATGATGATTTTGTAATCGCATTCATAATGAATCCTCCTTTTTTCATCCATCCTAGACCGATTTTTTAGAAAATGTAAGTGTGGGGGCTGGATAGCTACCAGGTTACGATAGAATCAATGATCTCACGCTGTTCCTGGGAAGATTTTGTCAGATAGATCCGCGTGGTTTCAATACTTTCATGTCCCATCAGATCCGCAAGCAGAGCAATATCATTGCAGCGGGCCAGGAAATTTTTAGCGAACCGGTGGCGGAAGGAGTGTGGATATACCGTTTCCTCCGGAATACCATACTGTCTGGCACGGAGCTTAAGCTGGCTGTTGATCCAGCGGGGAGAAACGGCTCCGCCTTTTCGGTTGCGGAACAGAAAACCGGATCCCATGTTCTGCGAGTCCATCCACCCGGAAGCTTCTGAACAGAGATAGTCGGGGAAATAAATCCTGCGCACCTTTCCGCCTTTTGTATACAGATCCATATATCCAAGCTGTATATGCTCCCGTTTGATCTGGATCAGCTCACTGACTCTGGCTCCAGTACAGGCCAGGAACCGCACTGCAAAATACCATTTCATATCCCGATCTTTTTTCAGATTGTCTCTAAGCTTTTCATAATCCTTTTCTGAAATAATATTATCCAGAAATGGAGGATTCTGGCTGCGGATTACGCCAAGGCGGAAATTTTTTTCCGGAAGTGCCCATTTCCCACTTGTTTCATAAGAGTTTTTACACTCAGAACAGTAAGCCAGAAAGCGGTTTATACCATAGATCCGGCTGTTTACGGTAGAAATTTTATAGTGCTCCATCAGATACCGTCTGAATGCATCCAGATTCTCTGCGCTGATTTCTCCATAGAGCCTGAAAAAGAGCCGGAGAGCAGCCAGACAGCTGTCAACGGTGTGTTCTGATGCCCCATGCTCCTTCAGATACAGGATAAATTCCTCCTCCGGTTTCTTCGGCTTTTTTCGTTGTCCCATGATACATCCTGCCTTCTACCAGTTTACGACCTGATTGAAAATCCGCGCCTGCTCAGTGCTGGTCCGCCGCAGATAAATTCGGGTAGTTTCAATGCTTTCATGTCCAAGAAGATCGGATAAAAAAGAAATATCTCCGCCGCTTTCAATAAAATTTTTGGCAAACCTGTGGCGCAGTGAATGGGGATATACAACTCTTGGGTCAAGTCCATAGCGGCATCCAAGTACCTTTAACTGTTTGCGTACTCCTGAGACAGACATACGGCATCCGCTGTGATTCAAAAAAAGAGGCCCCTTTTTTCGGCCTTCATTGGAAAGCCAGTCCTTCAGCCTGCTTTGCAGTCCTGATGGAATATATACACGCCTTATTTTATTGCCTTTTGAAATGATGTTCCGGTATCCGTGGGCGACGTCTTCGCAGTTAAATTCCACCAGTTCGCTGACCCGTACGCCTGTGGCTGCGATCAGACGCACGATATAGTAAAAGGTCAATTGTTCATCCTCCAGAAGCCGTTGCTTCAGATACTCATAGTCTCCCTGGCTGATCACATATTCGGTATATTTTTTTTGTTGAATTTTTAAAAGCCGCGTATTCATATTTTCTTTTTGCTGGAATCTGAGAAATGAATTCAGAGCACGTATTCTGGCATTTACAGTCTGCGGACGGTAGTGATCGATAAGATAGGCTTTGTAAAGGCTGATATGTTCCGGGGTGATCTCGCCGTACCGTTCAAGAAAATCCCTGGCTCCGAACATGTAAGAGGAAATCGTATTTGGGGACATATCACGGTTTTGAAGAAAGATTTGAAAGGCGGTCAGCGTTTCCGCCATGGCGTCTTTCCCTGTGACATTAGATGGCAGCTGTTTCATGCTGTGCCTCCTTAAAATAAATTTTGAAAATGATAATATCACAGATACAATTGAAAATGAAATAGTCAAATTGTTAATAAAGTACAAAAAATATATAAAAATAGTATATTTGTCATCTGTTTTATGAAAATTTAACAAAGATAGACAAAAATAAATAAAATTGTCACCATATGGGCCTGAAAAAAGGCATGAGAACGATTCACTCATGCCTTTCTATTCTGTCGATATTCGATTTTGTTTTATTCAGCTGTTTCAGGAGCAGCTGCATCCTGCTGCCATACACCGTTTTCATCTACATAGAAGCCGTCCGGTGTAGTAGTATCCTTTAACATCCAGCCGTCCTCATTGAGATAATACCATTTTCCGTCCGGATCCTGTTTCCAGCTGTTGGTGAGATAGGAGCCGTCAGACTGCATAAACTTCCATCCCGTATCAATGGGTTCCCAGCCTTCTGCAACGCCTGGTCCCAGATTTACGGTTTCTTTTACAGCAGTAGAAGCATTTCCGTCCCAAACACCATTTTCATCTACATGATATCCGTCTGGCGTATCTGTATTTACAGCCATCAGGGCTGCCATGTTGAAGTAATAGTATTTTCCGTCTGTATCCTGGAACCAGGAGTTTGCCAGATAATAGCCGTTCTTCTGGATGTAGCGCCAGCCGTCTGTATCCTGGAACCAACCTGGCATATAGGATACGCGCTTTCCTTCCGGCGTTACATAATGGCCGTCCGGTGTAACCGTATCCGTGAGCATAACGCCGTTTTCATCCATGTAGTACTGCTCATCTTCCAGGGTAAGCCAGCCATTTGTAATATAGGTTCCATCGGGCTTTAAGTATTTTTTGGAGCCGTCTGCTTCTGTCTGCCATCCGGGAGTAACCGTACCATTGTAAGCGCCGGCATCGGAACCGTCTACATTGATGAGGTATTTGCGTACCTCCGGCGGGAGAGAAGAGGTGTCGGTGCCGTTGGGAAGATGGACTACGTTGATATAGCGTTTATCCGTATCCAGATTTTTATTATTAGTTTTAAGGACGATCTGGAGCACCGGCTGAGTGCCTTCCGGCAGACTTCCCCAGTTTTCAGGAATCGCCCAGACTCCGTCGACATTTACCAGATCCGGCACAGTACCCCATGGTCTTGCGTAAGTCATGGGATCAAAGGTATAGGCATAATCATAGCCTCTGTTTAAGATCACATTGCTTTCAGTAATGGTATTTCCGCCTACAAGAATTGCAAAATAATTTCCGTTTCCGCAGTCAATGGGACGCCATTCAAAGAGATACGCGCCGCAGTTTTCCATAGATGTACTGGAAAGGGACGTATTTACGGCAG
>ENA-ORNW01000722-ORNW01000722.1-human-gut-metagenome-genome-assembly--contig:-NODE-722-length-29987-cov-3.624181_pt1 | contig 29987 bp, 20 predicted proteins | sample MGYA00242121_ERZ509034 | MGnify/ENA primary metagenome ERZ509034 (study PRJEB26280, sample SAMEA2338689) | human gut metagenome | biome: human gut; feature: human-associated habitat; material: faeces... | reverse complement strand
CCAAGGTTTCTTGAAGGGTGAAGTTCGTTACGCTTCTGTAATGAAACAATATCCTGCTGAAGCTGAAGAACTGTTTAAAGCTGCTGAAGAAAACGCTAAATGGCGTTACAACAGCTACAAACGTCTTGCCAGAGAAAACTGGGGAGCTGATACAGCTGAATAATAAGTAGAAATACTTTATACATAATAAAAGGCAGGAATCCTGGAAACAGATTCCTGCCTTTTTTGTTTATATCTTAGAAGTAACGATTACTTCTCACGAAGATATTCATTAAAACTCTAAAGATATGATCGGATTTGTTATTTGGATTATCGGTTTGATACTGACTTTCAGAGCTGCCATAGAGATTTGGAATATAAATGCGGCTGTAGAGAAAAGACTTATAGCGATTGTATTAATCGTTCTTACCAGCTGGCTGGGACTACTTTTCTACTACTTCTATGGTAAAGAAAGAATGGCAGGATGGTTGAAGTAGTGTTTGCATATCAATCTTTCTCAGGAATCCAACTGTTTACCAGTTCCTGATGTTCTTCCATCCATTGACGGGCAGCCTGTCTTTCCGTTGTCTGCGCCTCTTCCAGAGCAGTCATTAAAGAGCTGATTTCCGCATCTGTCAGACGAATGTTGCCCAAAAGTTCGGCAGCAAAAGGGTCTTTCTCGCTAAAACCTTTCCATGCTATGGTATGAATGGATTCCGTATTTCCATATATCAGCTTCGGGTCCTGAAGAACTTTCAGCTTGAAACGGTCGAACATCCAGTGAGGCGTCCATCCCGTCACGACAATCCAGTCTTTCTTATCAATCGCTTTCTTTAGGGAAGCAGTCATGGCAGGTCCGCTCGAAGTCATCAGTTTATAATCCAATCCATAGTCTTTGATGGCCTGATCGGTAGCTTTCATAATACCGGCTCCGGCATCAATACCGACAATCTGACCGGAGAAACGTTCCTTTTCCGCGTTCAGTTCTTCGATTGAGTTGATCGTAACGTAATCCGGAACCACCAGCCCGATACGGGCACCATCATAAATATCCCCGATAACTTCGAGTTTATCCCCGTATTGTTTCATATAATCTTCCATAGTGACAGGCATCCAGACATCCATAAATACGTCTGCTTTCTTACGGGAGATAGAGGTAAATATAGGTGCAAGGTCGGCATTCAGCAACTTTACATCGTACCCCTGATCTTCAAAAATCGCTTTGGCAAGATTTGTCATTGCAATACCTTCCGACCAGTTGGCATAAGCGATACTTATCTTCTTACTCTTTCCGTTGTCTCCGCAGGAAACGAAGGTTAAGAGTATGCCGGCAATAAACATTGCCGCAATCATTTTTATCTTATTCATTGATTATTCCTTTCTTTGGTGTGATTCTTATTTCTTTTTACTTTTTCTGTTATCTGCCATACCCTGAGTGATGCGGTCCAGCACGATCGCCAATATCACGACTGCGATACCGCCTTCAAATCCGAGTCCGATTTTCATTTGGGTGATACCTTTCAGCACGATTTCTCCCAACCCTCCCGCAGAAATCATGGCGGCAATCACTACCATCGAAAGTGACATCATGATCGTCTGATTGATTCCCGTCAGAATAGTAGGCAATGCCAAAGGCAATTGCACCTTATAAAGAAGCTGCCAGGGAGTAGCTCCAAAAGAACGGGAGGCTTCTACTACATTTTTAGGAACCTGACGAATGCCCAGACCAGTCAGACGAACCACAGGAGGCATTGCAAAGATGATGGTGGCAAAAGCTCCCGGCACAGTTCCCAATCCGAAGAATAGGACAGCAGGAATCAGATAGACAAAGGCAGGCATTGTCTGCATAAAGTCGAGGACAGGGCGCATTATCTTGTTACAACGATCACTGTTGGCAGTCCAGATTCCCAGCGGAACGCCTAAAAGCAATGCCAGACAAGTGGAAGAAAGTACTAACGCCAATGTCTGCATCGTTTCTTCCCAAAAGCCCATGCCGTAAATAAGCAATAAACCCAAGAGGGTAAATACGGCTGTCCCCTTACCCGACTTAAACCAGGCGAGCGCAGCCAGCACTGCGATTGTGATATAAAAAGGTATTCCAAACAGTACGTGCTGAAAACCGTCTATGAATCCTCCGATCCCCATGCTGAGAGCATCAAAAAAGGAAGCAAAATGTTCTGTGAGCCAATTAATGGCAGTCTCTATATATTGTCCGATATTTATCATAATTCTATTGCGTTTTGAATGATTTCATTAATTTCTTCTTTATCTTTTCCCGTTACTTCGATGATCAACGAGGAAAGTGGCACTACGCCTTCAAACTCCCGATTCTCATTTACGACCCAGATTGGCGAGTTCGTTTTTGTCATCAACGGAAGAATATCTTCCAGCACCGTATCACCCAGCACTGAATGAACTTCATACCTTACTACGGACTCGATGGAGCGGATTTGCTCTTTTCGTAGTTTCAGCAAGTCATTCAACCGCACCTCTCCTACTAACAGATTATTGGAATCGACTACCGGAAGAACGGTCAGATTCCGTTCGCGCATCTTACGGATCAGCACCTCCGGGCCTTCTTTCTTCAAACGTGCCACTATGGGTTTATCTACCATAACAGAGGAAGCTGTTATAATCTTGCTTCGATCTACATTCTCCACAAATCGTTCTACATAAGCGTTGGCAGGTTCGGTCAGGATTTCTTCCGATGTACCGATTTGTACAATTTCTCCATCCTTCATGATAGCAATCCGGTCACCCAATTTAATCGCTTCACTCAGGTCGTGAGTAATAAAGACAATCGTTTTTTTCATCTTCGACTGCAAAGTCAGCAGTTCATCCTGCATCTGCACACGGATCAAAGGATCGAGTGCCGAGAAGGCCTCATCCATCAACAGGACTTCGGGATTATTGGCCAAAGCCCGCGCCAGCCCGACACGCTGCTGCATCCCACCCGACAGTTCACTTACCATCTGATTCTCGTAGCCTTTCAGCCCCACCAGTTGCATACTTTCCATCGCTTTCTGCTCCCGTTCTCCCTTTTTTACTCCCTGTAGTTCGAGCCCGAAAGCTATATTATGCAAGACAGAACGGTGAGGAAGCAGACCGAAGTTCTGAAAGACCATAGCCAGTTCTTTCCGGCGAATCTGCAACAGTTCCTTATCCGACACTTTGGCTATGTCTGTTCCATTGATAATCACTTCTCCGGAAGTAGGGCGTATCAAACGGTTGATGCAGCGGAGTAAAGTGGACTTTCCACTACCGGACAGCCCCATAATGACGAATATTTCGCCTTCATTAATGGAAAGATTCGCATCTTTCACCGCAACTGTACATCCGGTCGCTTTCAATATTTCACTTTTTGTTTTACCTTCTTTCAACATCTTCAAAGCCTTCTGCTTCTCATTGCCAAAAACCAGATAGAGATCTTTAATTTCTATTTTACTCATACAATAAAATGGTTTAGGTTATTAAAATAATATACACAGCAAGACAAGAACAAACGATAACAGGAATCTTTCTTTATATCGTATAAAGTTCTGATTTAAATACGGGACAAATAACAATGAATCCCGAAATAATTAATAAAATGATTATTGACAGACTGAGTAATTAAAAAAGGAATAGAATTTGATAAGATAATCCTTTCAACGAATAGCAAAAAATAGCATTTTTATGTATAAAAACAGCCTGTTCCAGTATCTTGCTGGCACAAAGATACAAAAAACGGATTAAACATACAAATTATATTCAAAATCCGGGGCATACAGAGGGCTTTATTTGTAATGATATGGAAAGTTTCCGGGTAATATTCCCCTATCACTCAGCAAAATAGAACAAACCGGCAGATAAATATAAAATAAGTTTGAATATTTCACTTAAACACCGTATATTTGGCGTCAATAACTAAACTAGATTTATATGTTCAACAGGGCTATTACAATTTTCCTGGGGAAGGATAATTGTCATTACACAACAAAAGAAAAACAAACAGGTACTGCCACACTAGACGACAAAAGCCAAGTACAGTTCCTTAGTAAAAAGAACCCCAAAATGCCGTTTTTCTATAGCCGGCGGAATCTCTACATGATAGGTTTCCTGCTCGCTTTTATAGTGACTCTGCTCGAATTTATACGAGGACGGCATCAAAACTTTATGGTCTTCTCGGACGCTACTCAATTCTTCTGGCAAGGCATCAGCCCATACACAACTGAATTTGTAGAAGCTCACGGACGCTACTTCCTTTATTCTCCAGTTTTCACGGTATTGTTCGCTCCGTTTGCGTATCTGCCTGCATGGCTGGGACCTTTCGCGTGGAATCTATTCAATTATTCGCTGTTCTTTATGGCGATCTTCACGCTGCCCCAACAATTCACCCAGCAGCAGAAATGCCGTATGTTCCTTTTTCTGTTACTGATTTTAGGACAAAGTTTACTTTCATTTCAGTATAACATAACGGTAGCCTATTTATTCTTATTCGCCTATACGTTATTGGAAAAAGACCGTAGATTTCTGGCTGTTCTGTTAATCATGATTTCGGGATGTACCAAAGTATATGGAATTTTCGAACTGGCATTGTTGCTGTGCTATCCTCACGTATGGCGTAACTTTGGCTATGCCGTTACAATGGGCATTGTATTGCTTGCATTACCGTTAATCAAAATAGCTCCTGCAGATTTGCTCCCCTATTATGAAGAATGGTGCCATAGTCTTGCTGTTCATCAGTCCGCCGGAGCTTATGATTCATTTTTCTATGCCCGCCCCATTGCAGCATGGACATTGCCACACTTCCGTGCACTTCAGATAGGAATGCTCGGCTTGCTGACTCTGCTCTTTTTGGGGAATTTCCGCAAATGGTCGTCTTTTGCCTTCCGTGCCCAGGCTTTGGGCATTCTCATGGGCTGGGTAGTATTACTGAGTGACTCCGCCGAGAAGCATACCTATATTATCGCATTGGCAGGTTTCATGCTCTGGTATTGGAGCAGACCAACACGTACCGCAACAGACAAGATTCTATTTTGGTGCTGTTTTGTGCTGTTATGTATCGTTCCTATCGACATATTCGTCCCTGTACCCATCAGAGATTTCATTACCAGGACCTTATGGCTTCATGTATGGGTTTTCTTTATTGTATGGATACGGATGATATGGCTTACCTTCCTTGCATCCTTCATTCATCCACGTGCCACAAATGTTCTTTCAGATTAACGCATCCGTTAGCTTTGAAAGAAACTTCTTCTGCCAGCAAGAGTTGTTTTTGTTCCACCCAACCGGGCACCAGCCTTCCGGTGGAATTTACAACTCTATGGCAGGATAATTCATCCGGCACTTCTTTCAATGCACGTCCCACCATCCGCGAGCATTGGGGTGCCCCCAACAGCAAAGCAATACCTCCATAAGTAGATACTTTTCCCACAGGTATCTGGGATACGACTTCGTACACTTCCTTCCGAAAGGATTCGGAAAAGCTCTCTTTATCTACTTTATAATCTTTCATATATCCCTCTTTACGATCACAATGAAATCATCCTTTCCTTTTCAGGAAATCTGTCGGGCTCTCTCCAAACTGCTCTTTATAGCACTTGGCGAAATAAGAAGGTGAACTGAAACCGACTTCATAACCAATCTCCGCTACGGTCATGTCCGAAGAAGCAAGCAAAGAAGCTGCCTTCTTCAAACGGGCGATACGGAGCAATTCATTCGGAGAGTAGTTAGTCAATGATTTAATCTTGCGGTAAAGCTGCACACGGCTTAGTCCCATGTCTTTGCCCAAGTCCTCCACATTCAAACCGGAGTCTCCCATTTTCTCTTCAATCAATGACTTGAATCTTTCTACAAAATCCTTGTCCATATCGCAGACATCTTCTTTTGCCAATGTCTGCCCGTCACCAAAGAACTGTTTCAGACGACGGTGAGAATCGATCAGATTGCGGACACGTGCCAGCAACAGCTGTGAACTGAACGGCTTTGAAATATAAGAATCCGCACCACCGTCATATCCCTGAATACGCTGTTCGTCCAGTGAACACGCTGTCAGCAGAATAACCGGAATATGACAGGTCTGTAACTCACTTTTCAGCCGGCGGCAACATTCAATGCCATCAATGCCCGGCATCATCACATCAGAAATGATCAGGTCCGGAACATACTTCATAGCCTTACGGATTCCTTCGGAGCCGTCTGCCGCTTCAATCACCGTATAGTCTGTATGCAACAACGTATGGACATACGAACGGATATCCTCATTATCATCAATAATCAGTACGGACGGTTTGGAAGAATCATATCCTTTTTCCAGTTCTTCCTCTTCCGCCAATAGAACATCTGTTGTACGGGAATCCGCAGAAACAAGGGTGGTATCCGGTTTGGCAGCAACAGCCTCACAAGACTGTACGGGCAGTTCAACGGTAAAGACCGTGCCCTGTTTCTCATCACTCTCTACGGAGATCATACCACCGTGCATTTCTACGAAGGCTTTTACCAATGCCAGTCCAATTCCCGAACCGGTATGGTGCATATCGATCTTATAGAAACGGTCGAATACATTGCGAATATGTTCGGCAGAAATCATGGAACCGGTATTTGCCACCGTGAAACGTATCCATCGCTTGTCCTCTTTACTAAGGGAAGACAGACGGACGGCTATTTTCCCATTTTCCGGTGTAAACTTAAAGGCATTGGACAGAAGATTGAAATAAATACGTTCCAGCTTCTCCACGTCTGCCAGTGTATGATAATCCGTATCCGGCATACTATCAAAAGAAAAATGGATATGCTTCTTACGGGCTGCCGCCTGAAAAGACTCATTCCATCCTTCGAAAGAAGAAAGGACATCCACCGTAACCGGAGTATATTCCATCTTGCCGTTTTCATATTTACGGAAATCCAGAATCTGATTGACCAGGCGCAAAAGGATATTCACATTTCGCTGAATCAGCATGAGCATCCGGTGCTGATCTCCACTCAATGTCTTGTCCGCCAATAAATGTTCTACCGGGTCGGCAACCAATGTCAACGGAGTACGGAAGTCGTGAGAAATATTGGTGAAAAAGACCAGCTTGGCATGGGTAGCTTCTTCCAGTTGATGAGAGAGCTGTATCAATTGGTCACGCTGTTCTTCCAGTTTGTCACGCTGCTCTTCCAATTGCTGCTTCTGCTTAAAAAGCTCTTTATTCAAGCGATTCTTAGAGCGGAGTGATTTATAAACGACCAATAATAAACCGGCTACCAATAAAAGGATAATCAGACTGCCGTATAAAACGACCTGTTGTGTAGCTACCTGAGAGAGATAGCCACCGATACGTCCGTTGAGCGTTTCAATCTTTTTGTCGAGTTCGGAAATGTGTGTGGTCTGCAACTGCATGACGTGTGCGTTGGTACGGTCCACAACAGCGGTATTCATCACCGTTTCTTTGGGATAGGGTTTCTTCTCCAGAATGTCCATAGCCAGTTGCAGTACCTTATCGCCATTGGTCGGATAGATAAAGGTGGCATCCAGCACACTGTCCAGAACCAGTTCCAGTCCGTTTCCCTTACCCGGCAAGGCATCTATGCCGACAAAAATCATTTCCTTCTCCCGCCCTGCCATCTTTGCTGCCTGATAGGCACCCGGAGCGATACGGTCATTATGGGCATACACAGCATCAATCTTAGGATGCCTCCGAAGCATACTATCCATTTCTATCTCTGCCGGACCACGTTCCCACGCAGCATCCGCTTTATCAATCAGCTTTATATCCGGGAATTTACTGATGGCAGCCATAAATCCCTGATGCCGTTCCATTGCAGGAGTCGAACCGCTCAATCCTGTCAGTTCTACTATATTTCCCTTCCCTTTCAGACTGGAGGCAATATAGTTTCCTACCGAACGACCGATTTCATAATTATCGGCTCCGATATAGGCAGTATATTTATCCGAAAGAATCTTCCGGTCTACAAGAATAACGGGGATGCCTTTCTGATAAGCTTCTTCTACAATCGGAGTCATAGGAGCAGCTTCGTTAGCGGAAATAATCAGCAGATCGACTCCTTCGTCCATAAAATAATGGACATCTTCCGCCTGCTTACTGTTATCATCCCCTGCCGAACGGATTTCCACCGAAACACCATTATAAAACATCGCTTCCCGAAGAATCTCATCATTCATCTTATGTCGCCATGAATCATCGCTGCATTGAGCCACCCCAATACGAAAACGGGGTGTATCCTGCCGGCAAGCCGTCATCCCGATTAAACCAAACAGCACCAGCATCCACTTCAGATATCTCATCGTCTTCATCCATCTCATCATTTCATAGTTCTTTCTGTAATCCAATTAAGAACAAAAATAAGAAATAATACTGTAAAGTTCTCTAACTTCAGCTATTTATTATTCTAAAAAGAAGGAAAGCAGTCCTCTTTCAGACCATCGGAAAGTATTAACAAAAGTATAAAGCGTAAAACAAACACTTAATCAATGTTATAAAACATAGCGTTTTACTTGGATAATTTGCAGATTTCACAGAAGTCCGTATCTTTGCACTGTGTTTTTCATAGTATTAGATTTAAGGTTAACAAAGGTTGGAGCAAGGCGTTGCTCCTTTTTTTATGCCCTGACCTTTCATCTACCGGTTAGTTTTCATCCCATTCCTTTTCCAGTTTACCATCAATAGTGTAGCGTTTCCATCGTCCTACACGGCGACCATTCTTATATTCCCCACATTCACGAAGCTGGTCATTCTTTACATAACGAGCTTCGAACGGTCCGTTCTGCCTTCCGTTCACATAGGTAGAAGTTTCCCAATAATCAAAGCGGTTGCTCACTATCAGCCGTCGTTCCTTGCCATGCAATCTGCCGGCCTGATAGGTAGCTTCATATCTCAATTCACCATTTTCCAGATTATATTCACGGTATAAACCGTCTTTACGATCGTTCTTCATATAATATTCTTTCTGCCTTACCCCACTTCCGTTGGCAAATGAGACATGGAGTCCATCTTCTTTTCCATCCAGATAGGTTTCAATCATCAGCGTATCTCCGCTTTCAGCAAAAGTAGTCCACCGACCATTCTTCTTTCCATTCTTATAACTACCCAGTATACGTGGCGAGCCAAACGTAAACACGGACGAATATTCACCGTCCTGCAAACCTTCTTCATTGAAATAAACGGTCTCATACAAATCATATGTACCTTTCAGAAAAGTATACTGTTTGCCTACCTGCTTCCCGTCCTTGTAATTATGCTCTTTCCGCAAAGTACCGTCAGATTCGTACGACAGTTGCTTCCCGTGCTCTTTCCCCATCCGGAAGTTTCTTTCACTTTCCACTTTTCCGGTAGTAAAGTAACTTTTGCTTGTACCATCCAGCTTACCTTCCTTATAGGACTTTTCTTCTTTCAGCTTACCGTCAAACTTGGAGTTAATCTTGAAGAGGCCATCCTTCCGCCCTTCTTTATAACTTCCTTCCGTTATTAATATATTGTCCACATATTCTTTGTATCCGCCATCATAAAAACCATCTTTAAAAGATGCCAGCACATAGGCGGAATGATAACCATCTATGATGCGATGTTCGCCATTCAATGCTTTTTCCGTTTTCAGTTCCTGAAACAACAGTCTGCCATCGCCTACATTAACAACAGATACCTGATCGATCTTATATTCCTTTTGCGCAAACAAAGGAAGAGCAAGATATAAAAACAAAAATACGTTCCAGCTTTTTGATCTGAGGAAGTTCGAAATGTGTTTCATAAAGTAGTTTTCTCTTTTTGATTTATTATTTAAAAACCTGCCGCAAAGATAGGCAATCGGCTTATAAAACAAGGCAAGGAAGAGGGGGACAATTAGAAAAAAGAACATCTGTTATTATCATTCTAATAATTAACAGATTAAGTAGTAAATCAAAACACAGGGAAGGGGGACATTTACTGAAATAAGAAACAGAAAAGAAGATGTGTCAAAAGCAACTAAATTCCCCTCCTTCCCGAAGGAGGAGAATTTAGTTGCTTTTGACACACCTTCTTTTTGAATTTAAAGAGATTCTACAACAATCTGTCTTTCAGAACTACCGGAAGTTCGGGCATTGCACCGCTCTGCGTACAAACATAAGCGGAAACTTCGACAGCCAGCTTATGAGCTTCGGGAACAGACTTGCCATTCAGAATGGAAGCACAGAAAGCGGCAGTAAAGGAATCCCCCGCTCCTACCGTATCGGCTACCGGAACCTTCGGCGTTTCCTGAAAAGAAACGACTCCCGGAGTAAACACATAACTACCATTGATACCGCAAGTAAGAATCAACATTTTCAGATTGTACTTGGCCAACAGAATCCAGCACTTATCCTGTAAGTCGATGCCCGGATAACCGAACATACGGCTGATTGTCACCAGTTCTTCATCGTTTATCTTCAGAATGTTGCAGCGTTTGAAAGACTCGCGCAATACTTCTTTCGTGTAGAAGTCCTGACGGAGATTGATGTCGAATATCTTCAGCTGTCCGTCTATATCGGGCATTGTATCGAGGAATCGGTTAATTGTAGCACGGCTCACTTCATTGCGTTGAGCCAACGAACCGAAACAAACGGCGCGCGTATTCAAAGCCAGCCGCTTCAGTTCGTCCGTGAAAGGAATGTTATCCCATGCCACTCCTTCTTTGATTTCGTAGCAAGGCACCCCTTCGTCATCCAGTGTCACCTGCACCGTACCGGTAGGATAATCCACCCGCTCAATCTGATTTTTGAGTTGCTTTTCTTTGAATACTTCCATGATTTCATCTCCCAGTTCGTCATTGCCCACCGCACTTACTACACGGCTGTCGAAACCAAACTGTGAAACATGATAAGCGAAATTAGCCGGAGCACCGCCTATCTTCTTTCCTTCGGGCAATACATCCCATAATGCTTCGCCCATTCCTACAATTATATTATTCATGATCTACAGATTTAATTGTTTTCCAAATATAAAATTATTTTTTGATACGGAAGGTATAGAACAGCAAGTAAAGTACACCGACTGTCATCACAGCAATCGCACCATTCTGCCCCATAGAAGTATCCGAAGCAACTCCCATAGCCAACGGGAAAACGGTTCCTCCGAAGAGTCCCATAATCATCAGACCGGAAACTTCGTTTTTCTTTCCCGGCAGATAAAGCAATGCCTGCGAGAAAATAACAGAGAACACATTCGAGTTACCAAAACCGATCAGAGCGATACAAGCGTAAATCACCGCCTTATCATGGAAGATGAACAACCCTACCATAGCAGCCAGCATCATAACAACACTGATACCGAAGAAAGATTTCGGAGACATCTGACGCAGGATGAATGATCCCAGAAAACAGCCTGCCGTACGGAAGATAAAATAGAGGCTGGTTGCAAAAGCAGCATCATCCAGTGTCATGCCGATGCGTTCCATCAGAATCTTAGGTGCAGTAGTGTTTGTACCGACGTCGATACCTACGTGACACATGATTCCGATAAAGCAAAGCAGGATAAACGGTTTGCCGAGCAATGCCAGGCACTGTCCGAAAGTGGAAGGTTTGCCTTCTTCCTTCTCTTCTTCAATCTGTGTCGCGTTGAGCAACAGAATGGCAAGGATGGCTATTACCATATAAATAGGGAATAATACACGCCATCCCAGATCGAAAGAAGGAATCGCCTGCGTTGCCCCCCACATGGCAATGTACGGTGCAAGGAAAGAAGCGATCGCTTTCACGAATTGTCCGAAGGTGAGGCTGCTTGCCAGACGGTCACCACGAACGATGTTGGAAAGAAGCGGGTTCAGTGAAGTCTGCATCAGTGCGTTTCCAATACCTAACAGGGAAAAAGAAATCAGCATCAGTGCGTAACTGTCCCCGAAGACAGGCAACAGTAAAGAAGCAAAAGTCACGATCAAACTGAGCAACACGGTTTTCTTCTGACCGATACGGCTCATCAGCATACCTGTCGGTACGGAGAAAATCAGAAACCAGAAGAACACCAATGAAGGGAAGATGTTTGCTTGTGAGTCTGTCAGACCCAGGTCTGCTTTTACATAATTGGAGGCAATGCCCACCAGATCAACGAATCCCATGGCGAAGAAACAAAGCATCACCGGGACTAGCTTGGAGAGAGAAGCGTTTTTAGTATTTTCCATTGTTTTATCTATTATAATTTCGTATATTAGCACAGTAATTATTTTCCTTTCCCATTGATCCTTTTTCTTTTAGCCTCCTATTTTCTTTGCTTATCACGGCTGTGAACAGATCGTATCACAAGGGTGATAAGGCCTTATCACAGTAATGAACAGATCGTATCACGTAGGTGAAACGCTATCTATCTCCTATACATAAGGAGAACATAAAGGCATGTTAACGCAAGGATAAAGGTATGTTAGCGTGTATCAAAAAGAGCGCAGGGAGAAGAAAGTCGTTTTTTATTTCTTCAGTTTGTAAACCACGAATGAATCTACTTTATAGGCACCGCCTTTGCTGTAGAAGCTGATATGATTGTAAGGTTCCGAAGGGAATACCTGATTGGTCATAGCGAAGCGTCCACCGTCACCGAAAGCCTCTACACTTGATCTGTCTACAAACAGGCGGAGTTTCATTTCATCCTTATCCCCTTCAATCGCAGTCCAAGTCAGCATCGGGAAGTTTTCGTTGAAATTTACCTCGCCACTCTTGCGACGGTCCATCGAGAATTTCTTCTCTTTCATGTCATACTGCATGTCTACTTCTTCGCCCTTGTCATTGTAGAGACGGAAACCGATGACTTCTGCCTGCTGATTCTTGACGGACAATTCTATTTCGTAAGCACCTTCATTGTTCGGAATCAAATCTTTCACGATACGTGTTCCGTTAACCTTGAATGAGCGCTTTTTGGAAACACCACGCAGTTTCAGCAATTCGGGAGAAGGAGCGGATTGAAGATAAATCTCACCGTCAATGGCAAAGAGACTCAAATCACGAGGGATGGAGTTCGGACTACGGTATTGAGAAGTTGGCACGTCATTTGCATATTGCCAGTTGCTCATCCATGCAATGGCGATACGGCGGTTGTCGGGGGCATCGCTCCAAGTAACTGTAGCATAATGGTCTTTTCCCCAGTCCATCCATTTCGTGACATTCGGCTGATTGTCACAACTAAATTTCTTGCCGTCGAAGCTACCGATAAAGTATTGAGTAGCGGAGTCACCGAAAGGACCGTCACCGAGGCTGCAAAGCAATACCCATTTCTTTTCGTTGGTGCCCTCTACCGGAAGTTCGAATAAATCGGGGCATTCCCATACGTTGCCGTGAGCACCGTATCCTTCGCCGAAGCTGCTTTCAAATGCCCAGTCTTTCAGATTGGGAGAAGAGAAAATCTGCATTTCCTGTCCCACTGCGAGCACCATGATCCAGCGTTTTGTTGCTTCGTACCAAAAAACTTTCGGGTCGCGGAAATCACGAGCTTCGGATACAAGTACGGGGTTGTTTTCGTATTTGGTGAAAGTGCGTCCGTTGTCAGTGCTATAAGCGATGCTTTGTACCTGACGGTCGCTGTTTTGTGTATAGATGGCGATGATTGCGCCTGCTCCGAAGCCGGCTGTATTGTTATGATCTACCACGGCAGAGCCGCTGAAGATAGTACCAAGCGCATCCGGTGCTATCGCAACGGGGCGGTGTTCCCAGTTTACGAGGTCTTTGCTGATAGCGTGTCCCCAGTTCATGTTTCCCCATTTGGAGCCATAAGGGTTGTACTGGTAAAAAAGATGGTATTCACCGTCTTTATAGACCATTCCGTTCGGGTCGTTCATCCATCCGTAAAGGGGAGAGAAGTGATAGGTCGGACGAAACTTTTCACGGTTGGTCGTATCGAAGGTGTCGGAGAGTTTCATTTCCTTGCAGCAAGCGGTATTATCCGGCGAAAGATTGACACGGATCGGATCGTTGGAGTTCATCTTGAACTTGAAAGAGATCGTTTTGCCGGAAAAGTCGGAAAGGTCTACCGGAACAAAGTAATCTACTTTATGTATGGCGAGACGCACGTCGAAGTTTTTCACCTCTTTATTATTAACGATCATGCTGATACGTACATCGGGAGACGCATCCTCTACGGGCAGAAGCAGGTACTTCTGAGAAGTATTGACACGTACAAGGCAATGACCTTCTCCCAGATTCTTAATCAGCAAAGGAGAATCCGCCGCTCGGGTTGAAACAGAAATAGTCATGAGAATAAAACAAATCAGAAAGGTCTGAAGTTGTTTGACAGGCAAAAATACATTCATGTTCTATGGTATTAAGGTTGTTATACTTTTGATAGTTGTTACAGTGCAAAGATAGGCGCTTCCAAGGTTAGCGCCTATCACTTTTGTTTCAAACGCTGTAAAAGATGTTACTTGCCGGTGTAGTTTTCATCAATAAGTGCTTACCTGAACGTCTGATACAGTTATTTCACCTTTATAACAGCAGAGTGACCACGGGTTCTTCTGCATTTGGTAGATACGGTTGGTGAAAGATAACTGGTCGTTGATATAAGTCACGCAGACGGACTGGTCACTGTAAATCGTCACACGATATTCATTATCTGCCGGAATATTGAATTTATTATCGAATAAGTATTTGGCATCGTCACCGTCTTTCTCAAAATTCGCTTTGCCTTCATCGGCATTGACATGGATACTATACCAGGAAGCGGAATCCGTTCCACGTACAAAAGAGATTCCGAAACGGTCCGTATTCGAAGCGGTCTTTACGGTGAAAGAAATCTTGTTATGTACTTTCAGACGGTTGAAGATGACGGAGGCACCTTCGCCCAAAGTATAGGTTTTACCGCTTTCGATCACGTTACCATCTTTTGCCATTACTTTCACTTCTTGTGCGGAAGTGTATTTACGGTCGATTGCATCGGGTACTCCGAGGGTTAAAGTACCGTCTTCGTGTTGAATCAGACGTTGTGCTACCAGATTGCCTGCCCATTCGGGTTCTACATCACCAACATTTCCATTATCATTTCCGGCACGTGTGGGACACCAACCCCAAATGTAGCGGTTTGTTCCGTCGGAAGCGGTCTTTCCGGCATAGAATGCGCGGCTGTCCAGCATTCCTTCACGATTGTCCGGCCATATTCCGGCATCATTGGCGGTAGTTGCTTTCAAATCTTCCAGCGTTCTGCCTTTGAAATATTGTACTTTACGCATGAAGGAAGCCTGTTCCGAATAAATCAGATACCACCAGTCCCCCATCTTGAATACATCCGGACATTCGTAGAAACGATCCCACATCATGGTCATAAAGGTTCCCGCAGATTCCCACTCTTTCAGGTCGGCAGAGGTAAATTCGGCGATATGCCCTTTTCCGTTCTTGCGGGTAGCGATCAGCATGTGATACACACCGTCTTCGGTCTGGAACAGGAACGGATCACGGAAGTCATTCTTGTCATAACCATACGTATCTCCTTTCAGGTAGAAGGTGCGGTTCTTGGTCCATGTCTTGAAATCGGGAGAAGTAGCTACCATCACTACCTGAGCATTCTGGTCGGAAGAAGGCTTGAACTTATTACCGGTGTAGAAGGTATAATACAGTTTGTCGGCAGGGTTATAGATCGTTCCTCCTGTGCCGATGGCAGCATCCTGTTCGTCACGCCCTCCGCAGGAAATCAGTTCGCCGAGAGATTCGTAAGTAGCACCGTCTTTGGTAGCCACCCCGAAAATGGGATGGTACGTAGCTTCGGGGTTCGGACGGTAATCTTGCAGGTACATCACTTTAAAGTCTTTGGCAACCGGATCATAGAATGGCATCGGGTCACCGACAAAGCCTACCTGCGGTTTATAGTACATCGAGAAGCCATGCTCGTCGGCCGATTGGAAGTAAGTGGCTGTACCGTCCCAGTCCCTTTGAGTCAATACGGGATCCATCTCATCACTGCAAGCGCTCATTGAGGCCAACAGCGTGGTGATTGCTATATGTAAGATCATATTTTTCATAATTATTGCTTATTCTTTTATTTACATAAGTAGTTGATTGCATTCAAAGTCATTTGCTCTACGTTGTAGTGGTAGTAGTCGGCAGAAGCGTCTACGCCTTTACCGTACCAGTCGTAACAACCGGAGCCGATACAGATCGTGCGTCCGCTGTTGGCGCGCGGCTCGAATTCGGCAATGACTACTGCACCGTCACCTCCACGTGCCAGGTCAATTCCTCCAGTCAGGTTACGCCATTCGTTCAAGTCGGCATAACCTCCCCAGTCTGTTCCGATATGCCATTGCGCTGTACTATTGGTTATCGCATAGCCGGCATCACAAGTATATACTGTCGATTTGTCGCCATCTTTCCATCTTAAATCCTGGAACAACGGATGCGATTCGCTACCGGTAATCGGAAAGCTCCACGGAGAAGACGTAATTTCGGGTGAGTCTTCGTTTCCTCCCCAACTGTTGTTGGGTACACGCTCGTCTTTTGCAATGCTAAGGTCCTTAATATAGAAAGTTGCATAGCGGGTCAGCAACAGGTTGCCACCGTTTTGATAGTAGACTTTAAATTTCTCTACGGCAGCTTTCGCATCATCCGGCAAAGGAGGATTATCGCCATTGTCTGCATGGAAATGCCACCAGATTGCAGTATATTTACCTAAATCTACTTTTCCGTCTACTACATCTTTGAATGAGACGTATTCGGACATGGATATATTATCCATCATCCACTGGGCAGCGGCTTTTTCTTCAGGACTTGTCAGTTGACTCACAGAAGAAGCTGTGCCAATAAAGGCAGTCGGAATTACATTTCCTTGAGTAACTGTTACTACATAAGAAGTCACTGCCGAACGGTAAGTTGCTGTATAAGTGACAGGGTTGGTAAAGTCCTGAATGCTGCCGGATGCCGGAGTCACAGTGACTCCATCCGATCCAGTGAATGTACCTTTCAACTGGGTAATATCCACTGTCAGCGGAACAACTACAGAGATTGTTTTTGATAGCTGGTCTACTTTTCCGACATAAGTATCATTCAACTTAAAGGTCAGTATCTTTGCTTCGTCTCTCTTCACGGTAATCGTATAGTTCATCTGTACGTCGCCATTCTTCACGGTCAAAGATACGGGAAGAGAAAAGTCGATTGTTTCACCGACAGCGATGCTCGCCGTAGCACCTTCGGAAAGATTGATTTCACTGACGGCCATCCGGGTAACGTCATAGTCGTAAGGTACTCCCACTACGATTGTCTTATTCTGATAATCGATCGTCCCTGCGTATTCATCCAGTTTGATAGAGTTCACCCATACATCTCCGTCCAGACGAAGATTGGATTTGAAGTCATCGCTACATCCCGCAACTGTCAGACATGCTACAGTCACCAACAGGATGGTATAGAGTTGTTTTATGATTGATTTCATTTTATTCTTTGTTTTAAAATTGATGATTACCAACCGAAATTCTGTGTATAATTTCCGTTACTGGCACTGATCTGTTCGAATGGGATTGGAAGGTATTCGTTCTTATTTTCCGTGAAACCTGCATTCTTGTAAATAGAACAACGGGCTGCTTCGGTCACATAATAAGCATTGATAACGTCTTTGGCTTCTCCCCATCTTACGAGGTCAAAGAAACGTGAGCTTTCCATACCGAACTCTATACGGCGTTCCCATTTCAGCATTTTCATGGCTTCGTCCTGTGTATATGCTTTCAGTTCATAAGGAGTTACTTTAAAGTTTACTCCGTACTCTTCTTTGTAATTGAAGATCAGCATTGTACTTCCGGCTGCACGGCTGCGTACATCGTTGATGAGTGAAATGGCGTCGGCAATACGTCCGTCGTTCAACTGTATCAGGGCTTCGGCACGCATCAGCAATACGTCTGCATAACGAATAACGATATGATTCAGGGAACTTGCCCAATAAGAACCTTTCTTCAGGCAGTCACAGTCCGGGTCTACATTCTCTTTGAGCGAAACATAATATCCGTAAAGTCCCTTACTACGGCTCCAGTCATCATTCTTCTGAATCAGGTAGCCTTCGTTGTATTTATAAGGGAAGCCCGGCATACCTACCGTGTGGAATAAACGGGGGTCTACATTGTCCGTCGTAACCTCGTAGTTCTCATTATCGTAGGTATTGAACAACGGTTTTCCCTGCGAGTCGGTTTTGAAAGCGTTCACCAGATTTTGGCTCGGTTTGTGGAAGTCACAGCAGCCTAGTATCTGCGGAGTTGTCAGTCCCATTCCCCAGTTCAGATTACCGTTGTATGTTCCGTCGTTGATAGAATATTGAATCGCCCATACAGACTCTGCGCCATTTTCATATTGAGGCAGGAAGTTCATGCTATAATCATTTTCCAATCCGTAACCGGCTTTGGCCATGATGAGAGGGTCGGTATATTTCACTACCTGCTTCAGGTCCTCTTCGTCGATACCGGTAAGGTTGTTGTTCACTCCATCCTGACGGTAAGCCTTATACAAGTAAGTCTTTGCCAGGTAAGCGGCAGCGGCAGCTTGTGTGGGACGTCCTTTTTCTATCTGCACTTCCGGCAGATTGTCGTAGGCAAACTGGAAGTCGTCTGCTATCTTTTGCCATTGTTCGTTATTGGTATAGGTGGTATTCGAAAGCTCGTTGTAAGCATCCGGGTCCATGTTTTCATCGTCTACTATAACGATCTTCTTAAACAGTTCCTTCAACATGAAGTGGGCGTGTCCGCGCAGGAATCTCATTTCAGCAATGCGCTGGTCCTTCAGCGGATAAGTCTTTTCATCCATCAGGTCGAGTGACTGCAAGGCTGTGTTGGCACGGGTGATGCATTGATACAGTCTTTTCCATATATCGTTGATATTCCAGTCGGTGGTGTTGATACCTTTAGAAATTTCCAGTGCGTTGAACACACCGCCGTCTTCCGTACCGGAACCGCCTTTATAACAATCGTCGGAACGTACGTCATAATTCCAAAGCGAGAAGGAAGAGTTGATGTCGTCACCTGTTGCCCAAATGGCGTAGGCTGAAATCACGAGGTTGTCCACGTATTCGGGAGAAGCGATCTGATCGCCGGTCACAATACCCTGCGGAACCTGACGATCCAGAAAATCGTTGCAACTGCTTGTCAGCAAGGTAAATCCGATGGTTGCTATGTATAGTATCTTTTTCATGATAGTTCGTTTTATAAATGAAGTGAATTAAAATCCGATGTTAAGTCCGAAGGTGATATTCACAGGGATCGGATAAGAGAAGTTCGGGTTTTCCGGGTCTTCTCCCGTAAAGTCTTTACTCTTGATCGTCAGCAGATTTTGCGCGCTGCAATAGAAACGTAAACGTTCCATTCTCAACTTCTTGGAGATTACTGCCGGAACTGTATAGCCTAATTGGATATTACGCAGTTTCAGGAAGGAACCGTTTTCAACAAAGTAAGTGGAGACACGCTGTTCATTGTTTGTATCGCTGCGGGTCAATGCCGGAATAGTAGAGTTCGGATTAGTAGGCGACCAGGCATTGAGCAGGCGGGTTCCTTTGTTCAGGAAGCCGACGTTGGATGCACTCCAGAAGTCACTTTTCTTCTTCACGTCACTGATGATATCTACTCCCTGAACGCCTTGCCAGAACATAGTCAGGTCGAAGTTCTTATATTCCAGGTAGATATTCAATCCGTAGCTGAAAGCAGGAGTCGGATCGTAAATCCATTCCTGGTCTTTTTCATCAATCACACCGTTATGGTCGATGTCGCGGTAACGGATACGGCCTACAGCTGCACCTTCCTGCGTAGCGTGATTGTCCACTTCTTCTTGTGATTTGAAGATACCGTCGGCAATGTAGCCCACTTGTGAGTTGTATGTATGACCGACTACACTTTTTACTCCATTACCACCAAACTTTCCATTGGCAGCCACTGTCTCCGGCAGTTCAAGAATTTCATTCCGGTAAGTGGAGATGTTTCCGTTCAAGTCGTAAGTCAGTCCGAAGGCAGTTTTGTTGCGGTAGCCCAAGTTGAATTCAAAACCCTGGTTTTTCATTGCGCCCGAATTAATCCAACGATTGCCACCTTCTCCCAATACTCCCACTCCTGCCATTTCAGTCAGGATATCGGTTGTTTTCTTGTAATAGTATTCCAATGAACCATACAGGGATTGTTTGAATAGGCTGAAGTCGATGCCGACGTTCGTCTGTGTGGTTGTCTCCCATTTGATATTGTCATTACCAATCTGGTTACGTTTGAATCCGGAAGGCAGAGTACCACCTCCGTTAGAACCTGTAATATCGTATGCCGTACCGTAGCTTTGACCGCCAAATGAATCTGTTGTTCCATAATTAGGAGCGTAGATAGTGTAACGGGCAAGGTTGGAGATTTCCTGATTACCGGTCTGTCCCCACGAAGCACGCAATTTCAGATCATCAAGCCAGGTCAGTTCTTTCATGAAGTTCTCCTGTGTGATGCGCCATCCCAAAGATACGGAAGGGAAAGTGGCATAACGGTGGTTTTTACCGAACCGGGAAGAACCGTCCCGACGGAGAGTTAACGAAAGCAGATATCTATCGGCATAAGAATAGTTCATTTTGCCGAAGAAAGAGACAAGCGAGTAACCTTCGCCGGCACCGTATGCCTGTGCCGTGCCACTACCTGCATCGGGCCACATATAGTCGGGGGTAAGGATAGAGAAGTCTTCTTTGTATCCGGAGAAATGGCTGTCGTCTTCACGGTTCAACTCCATACCTACCATTACATCTCCACGATGTTTGCCTACTTCCAGTTGGTAGGTAGCAATGGCGTTCCACATCCATTTCGTCCAGTGTTCCTGCTTGGCTTCCACTGCGCTCTTGCCATTATTTGTCTGCGTTCCTTCCTGATAAGGATAAGTGAAGTAACGTGCCTGCTTGTTGGCATAGTCCAGACCGAAAGTGGAACGTAGATTGAATCCCTTGAAAGGAGTCAGATTGACATAGGCATCACCGAACATACGCCAGTAAGTGTATCGGTTGTCTTTATTGTATTCAAGTACGGCACGAGGGTTACGACGGTCGGGCCATCCGCCTACCGGTCCGCCCCATGAACCATCCGAAGCATATACGGGAATAGCGGAAGGAATGTCCAGCGCGGTTTCAATAATTCCACCCGGAGCCTGCACTTCCGACGTGCGATTTAATGTAAAATGCTGACCGATGGTCAGGATATCATCAATCAACTTATAATCGCTGTTCATACGAGCCGAGAAACGGTCGAAGTCCGTGTCTTTGATAACACCCAGATTCTTGTAATATCCCAGAGAAAAGAAAGAAGAACCTTTCTCCGAACCGTTGCTGACGGAAAGATTGTATTGCTGAATAACACCAGTACGAGTGATCTCGTCAAACCAGTCTGTGTCCGCCACAGGCATTGTATTCTTTGAATCCAGGTATTTGGAAAGAGTCATTCCGTATAATACCGGATTGCCGTCGGCATTATATCCCCAATTGTAAGCATATCCCAAAGCATTACCGTTCGGATTTTCACCGTCGTTCACGTAGGCTTGCCACATAGCTCGTCCGTATTGCTCAGTGTTCAGTACGTTCATTTTACTCTGATACATGGAGGCGGAAACAGAAGCGTCGAAATTGATTTTGATCTGTCCTTTCTTTCCTTGTTTGGTAGTAATGATGATCACGCCGTTCGCTGCACGCGAACCGTAGATAGAAGCGGATGCGGCATCTTTCAAAACCTGAATGGATTCAATATCATTACCATTCAGTTCGTGCATACCGGCTTTGGTAGGAACACCGTCGATTATATAAAGCGGGTCGTTATTGTTCAGCGTACCGATACCGCGAATACGTACGGTAGCCGATCCGCTCGGATTTCCATCCGCTGTAATGTTCATACCGGGCACGCGGCCTTGAAGTGCTTTCACCGGGTTGTTCTCCCCTTGCTTCTGGATTTCGTCTACTTTCACTACGGAAACAGCACCGGTCAGGTCAGCTTTACGTTGAGTGGTATAACCTGTTACAACCACTTCATCTACCATTTGAGTGTCTTCTTCCAATAATACATTAACGATAGCAGCCGATTTTACGGTCACCGGTTTATAACCAATATACGTAATCTTTAAAGTAGAGTTAACCGGAACCGAAAGGGTGAAATTACCATCTAAATCAGTAATTGTTCCATTAGCAGTAGCTGTAGCTTCAACAACAGAGGCGCCGATGACCGGCTGTCCGTCCGTTTTAGAAGTAACGTTTCCTTTCACCGTAATGCTTTGCCCCCAAAGGACTGACATGAAAGTAAACAGGAAACAAACGCTGCAAAGAAGTTTTTTGTTCTTCATAATACGATGCATTAGTTTGATGTTATTAAATTAAAAGTACGAATTTTATCTATATCGATAATGCAAATTACGGTTGATTTATATCAAACGACTGAAAAAAATGTTTCAAAGGCTATAACATTTGTTGCATAGAACGCTATTTTATAGGGTTTTATACATTATTATTCGAGATAGAAGATTTATAGAATATCTATTCTCCAGTAAGTATGGAAAATATTACCTTTGCAGATGATAAGAACTTAAAAAATAAAGTTAACTACTGGTTGTAGTCAACTGAAAAAATCAACGATATGAAAACAATCTCCAACAAACAACTCACGATTCAAGTATCTCCTCACGGAGCTGAACTCTGCAGCATCGTCGCCAATGGAAAAGAATATCTGTGGCAAGCCAATCCTGCTTTTTGGAAACGTCACTCTCCTGTCCTATTCCCGATTGTAGGGAGCGTATGGGAAAATGAGTATCGGAATGAAGGGATTCCTTATACGCTTACTCAACATGGTTTTGCCCGTGACATGGAATTTACTCTTATTTCTGAAAAAGAGGATGAAGTACGTTGCCGCCTTGTCAGCAATGAAGAAACTTTGCATAAATACCCTTTTCCATTCTGTCTGGAAATAGGCTATCGCATCCAGGGAAAGAAAATTGAGGTTATGTGGGAAGTAAAGAATAGCGGTGAAAAGGATATGTATTTTCAGATTGGGGCACATCCAGCTTTCTATTGGCCGGAGTTCGATGCAAGCAATTCTGAAAGAGGGTTCTTCGGATTTGACAAGGAAAACGGTTTGAAATATATTCTCATTTCAGAAAAGGGATGCGCTGATCCTTCCACAGAATATTCTTTAGAGTTGACAGACGGATTATTACCACTGGACACGCATACTTTTGATAAAGATGCTTTGATACTGGAAAATGAACAGGTCCGTAAAGTTACCTTATATAATAAAGAGAAACAGGCTTATCTTAGTTTACATTTTAACGCTCCGGTAGTTGGTCTTTGGTCTCCACCTGCAAAGAATGCTCCTTTTGTCTGCATCGAACCTTGGTACGGACGTTGCGACCGTGCACATTATACTGGTGAATATAAAGATAAGGACTGGATGCAGCACTTACAACCGGAAGAGATATTCCAAGGAGGATATACAATTGAAATTGATGAATAATTGATGAATAAAAAGTAGCTGCCGGATTTCACATCTGACAGCTACCAAACACCTAATTCTAATCTACAAAACCTAACTTATAAATCTAACCTATGAATCCTTAAAAAGCAATCAATACTTGTTGCTTTCACTGAATCTATGCAAACATCTATTGTGTAACTTCTACTTCTATTATAAACCCAACCGATACGCATTGAATGAATCTACTTGAAATGAACCTCCTTTGCTATAAAAACACATACGGTTGTATGGTTCCGATGGAAAGATAAGATTAGTCATTGCTACCTTTCCTCCATTCAGGAATATTTCTACAGAACATTTATCAACAAAGACATCCAACATATATTTATTCTCTTTCTTTATCGGTGCCCAGGTAGCTAATGCGAAATCATCTATATAATTGATGGAAGTCGTCTTTCTACGGTCGTGAACCTCTATTTCATGAGGTACACTCTTCTTTCCGAAATCCACGATACCACTTTTCGTCCGGTCCATAACCAATCTCTTTTCCGGAAGATTGAAGTAGATATCCACCTTTTCCCCTTTATCATTAAAGAGGCTGAATCCCATAATCTCCGCTTCCCCGGCGGTAATTTCCAATGCCAGTTCATAAGCACCATCATTATCAGCCAATAAAGAATCAATATGATAATCATTGGCAACCGTAAATGCCGGAATTTCTTTCTTTTCTTTTCGCAGAGTTTTTATCTCCGGTACCGGAGCTGCTGAAAGATAAATTTCATTGTCTTGTGTATAAAGACTTAACTCACGCGGCAAAGCGTTAGCACTACGGAATTGCTTTGTCGGGACAATATTACAATATTGCCAGTTACTCATCCAAGGAACAGCAATCGTCCGTTCTCCAGTGTTTGAGAAACAAACGGTAGCATAGTGATCTTTACCCCAATCCAACCATTTCGTGACATTCGGCTGACTGTCACAACTGAATTTCATTCCATCAAAGTCTCCTGTAAAGTATTGAGTGGCACTTCCTCCGAAATAACATCCTGGATTGACGTTCACTATCAATGCCCATTTCTTACGGTTCAGATCTCCATCCACCGGAAGTTCCACCATGTCCGGACATTCAAATTGACAAGGTTGTACCCCGTATCCTTCTCCGAAATTACTCATATAGTTCCAGTCCTTCAGATTCTTAGAGTCATAGAAACGCATTTCTTTATCGGCGGAGACAATCATCACCCATTTATCTTCCGGTTCATACCGGAACACTTTTGGGTCACGGAAATCTCTCAAACCATCAGCAGGGCACAAGATGGGGTTCTTCTCATATTTAATAAATGTCCGTCCATTATCCTTGCTAAAAGCAAGACATTGGACCTGCCCGTTTTTGTCACTGGCAGAAGTATAAAAAACCAGGATGCTCCCTACTCCATACCCCGCTACATTCTCCTGATCGACAATAGAGCTGCCGGAAAAGATATGTCCCAATGTATCACGGGCAATAGCTGGGGCCAAATGTTCCCAATGTACAAGGTCCTTACTGACAGAATGTCCCCAATGCATATTTCCCCATTTAGAACCGTAAGGGTTATATTGAAAATACAAATGATATTCTCCATCTTTATACACCAATCCGTTGGCATCATTCATCCAGCCATAGAGAGGAGTATGATGGTAAACAGGGCGGAACTTTTCCGTATTGGCTGTATCAAAAGTATCAGATAGCTTGATTTCTTTCCAGCAAAGTGCATCCTTTGATTTATTACGAACACGGACGGTGGCAGCCTTCGCTCCGGCAGGCAAAGCAAAGGGAACAAAATAGTCCACTTGAGTCTGTGCCAGACGAATATCCATATCGGTATCCGCAGCCTCTCCGGTATCAAGCAGAACCTGACTTTCCGCAGCTTCCTCTTCTATAGGAAGCAATATATAATTAGTCGGATTGGTAATGTGGATGACAGTCAGGCTATCCCCTTTCTGTTCCAAGGTCAACTTGCTTTTAGTGGTGTGGCAATAAGTCAGTCCGTAAGAGACTGCCAATGCAAGTATTGCACCTTTACATAGTTTCATCCAAGGGTTTGTTTTCATGGCAACAAAGTATTCCTAGTTTATACAAGCTTTTAATCCAAAATAGACGAAGGCAAAGATAGGGGGTATCTTCGCCTTCGCCTATAAACTTTGTTTCAAAGGGTATCAAATTTGATACAAATCCTAAGAATTTTCTTTTATCATCCAAGAATAAAGACCTGTAACCTCTTTGTTTTCCTGAATTTATTTTTCTACTTTTGAAGCCAATCTTTATTCTTCTACTTATGCCAGCAAATAGAAATGCCTTAATCCGTTATAAAACAATTGATAACTGTCTGCGTAATCCTTATCGACGCTGGACGTTGGAAGATTTGGTAGATGCTTGCTCGGATGCCCTTTATGAATACGAAGGCATCGATAAAGGCATAAGCAAACGTACGGTACAAATGGATATACAGATGATGCGCAGCGAGAAGCTGGGTTATAACGCTCCGATTGTGGTGTACGAAAATAAATACTATAAATACGAAGATCCGGAATACAGCATTACACAAACTCCGCTGAACGAACAAGACCTGAAAACGATGTCGGAAGCAGTGGAAGTGTTGAGGCAGTTTAAAGGCTTCTCCTATTTTACGGAAATGAGCGATATTATCAACCGCCTGGAAGATCACGTTGCTTCTGCCCGGATGAAAACCACTCCTGTCATTGACTTTGAAAAGAATGAATCATTGAAAGGACTGGATTATCTGGATACGATCTATCACGCGATTGTAAACGAGCATCCGATACAGCTCAAATATCGTTCGTTCAAGGCACGTTCGGCCAACAGCTTTATTTTTTATCCTTATCTATTAAAAGAGTATCGCAACCGATGGTTCGTTTATGGTGTCAGAGGAAACGGACGGATCTTGCAAAATTTAGCTTTGGACAGAATACAATCATTGGAGGTTCTGCCACAAGAACATTACATAAAAAATACGTTCTTCGATCCGAACACGTTCTTCGATGATCTGGTAGGAGTCACTAAAAACTCCGGAAGCGTAGCGGAGAAAATCGGTTTCAAGGTAGCCGCTGCCGAAGCACCTTACATCATAACCAAGCCTATACACCGCAGCCAGCAAGTGGTGGAAAGATTAGCTGACGGAAGTGTCATACTGGAAATTGAAGTCGTCATCAACCATGAGTTAGAACGAGTATTCTTCGGATATGCCGAGGGAATACAAATTCTTTATCCGAAGACTCTGGTAGAATTGATGGGTAGGAAACTAAAAAAGGCTGCCGAACAATATACCCATTCAAAATGAAAAGGGAACACATCCAATTATCCTATCTGACATTCAAGAAAAACAAAAAAGCATGGAGTTCCTGTCTATTGTTCAACTATGGAGACTTTATTCTTCAAGTAAGGCTCTCGCACATTCGTACCCTTCCTGATAAAACTCTGTCAGCTTTTGCACATCTTTCTCGATGCGGTCTACGGCTACAGGTTTTAACGGGCGAATAACGATAATCTGTCCTTCATCCTCCATGCGCTCTACCATTTCCAACTGCTCATTATAAACAGCACACCGCCGACTTAACGCTTCGCGCAACTTCGGATATTTCCGATATACAAACGAAGGGATACGAATGTCTTTCGAATCTTTCCGATACCCCCGGTTACGGGTGAGTACCACAACATTTCTCGTGCAGCCATCCGTAATGGCTCTTTGCAAAGGTATGGAATCTACAATTCCTCCATCGAGCATGGGAACCCCGTCTACATAAGTAATAGGACATACAAAAGGGAGACTGCTGGATGCGCGGACAATATCAATCACCCTGCGACTGTCTTTTTTCTCTTCGAAATAGTTGGCTTCTCCCGTGATGCAATTCGTAGTCACCATCACAAAACGTTCCGGTGAAGCAAAATATGTTTCATAATCGTAAGGAAGAATATGTTCGGGGAACTCATTGAATAATAGATCAAAGTCCAATATATTACGCTTTTTGAGCAAATGTTTCAGACCGATATAATCATACTTCTCCAACAAGTCAATGTTGCTGTACTTGGCACGTCCCCGTTGCCGTGATGCATACGACAACCCGTTGCACGCACCGGCAGACACTCCTATCGCATAGGGAAACCGGATATCGTGATCCATAAAATAATCAAGCACACCGCAGGTGAATACTCCGCGCATTCCCCCGCCTTCCAACACTAATCCCGTAGATTCATCAATTTTCAAGTCCTTCATTTTTATCTCCCGTATTCTTATTCCGGCGGATTACCAGCAAAGATGACAATTCACGCATCACAGCCTCATCCTCGGATAATTTCGTATAAGAAAGATGGCTCATTATCAATAACCCGTCTTTCTCTTCAGTCACTAAATCTTCTACTCCCGCAAACCACACTATCATCGTTTGTTCCGGATAACGCACCTGCAAATCGTCAATGCGTCCACGGAACTCTTCATCATCCGTATCAAAAAGGAAAAGACGCACCGAATGTCCGTTCTGCAACATCTTATCCAAATAGGAAAAAAGAAACAGATCAATCATTCCGCCAAGCACGAAACTGACTGTCGCGCCTTCCCGATACTGACGATTGACAAATACGGCCACCGGACACTTCACCTGCTCCATAATCTCATCAATCTTATCCCGGAAGAGCGTTAACCATAAAATTGCTCCCGGAGTTCCCGGCATATCCGAACGATAATGACTCCCGGCTCCCAAAAGTAGCATATCAGGATGTTCGTTACGGACAAAATGGATGATTTCCTGTACAAGTTTGTCTGTCACCCGATAATGGTTATCTACCTGGATATTCAATTTCGCTGCCTGTTGATTGAGCAAAGCAAAACTCTCGCTGGCATAATGTTCGGCATTCAACGGATTCAGATCTGTACCCACCGTATAGTGTGCTGCAATCAAATGATTTTTCTTCAACTGCTTCCCAAATAACAAATCATAAATGGAAAGCAACACACGCCCGGATTCCGGACGCCCGAAACAAAATATCAATTTGTGCTTCAAAGATAATTTTTCTTCCCGACGTACGAAAATATGTTCCACCAAATGAAGCAAAGGAGTAGTCATAAAGGTCGTAACTAGCGCCATAATGACCAAAATTACGAATATAGAGGGAGGAAGAACTCCCATTTCATAACCGATATTCAAAGCGACAAGCTCCATCAATCCCCGTGTATTCATCAATGTCCCTATCGTCAGACTATCCTTCCACGACTCACCCACCAAACGGGCGGCAATGGCACATCCACCCAGTTTGCCGACAACAGCAACCGTCACCAACAGTAAACATACCATCCACAACTCCGGACTGTTTATCAAACCGATTTCCGTGCGCAATCCGGTGAAGGCAAAGAACAGAGGTAAAAAGAATACTAATGAAATATCCTCCACCTTTTCCATCATCACCTTCCGGAAACCCAGATTGGACGGCATCACTACCCCTGCCATAAAGGCTCCGAACAGTGCATGAATACCAATAATCTCGGTCAGACAAGAAGAAATAATAAGAATGAGCAGAATAAATGCCACGAATGTTTTATTGATTGCTTCCCGGTTGGCATATACTTCTCCCACTTTCTTCAGAAACGGTCGAACAACCAAAAACATGACCGCAATATAGACAACTGCCAGCCCCACTGAATAAAGTGCACTGGCAAAACTTCCTGCTTTGGAGATAGCAATCACCACTGCCAACAGACACCAGGCTGTCACATCATCATTGGCAGCGGAAGCAATGGTCAGCGTCCCTAAAGGAGTCTTCGTCATATTCCGCTCCTGAATGATGCGCGCCAATACCGGAAAAGCGGTGATACTCATAGAAATACCTATAAACAAGGCAAATGGAAGAAACGGAGTTTGGGCAGCTGCATATTCTTCGTACACCCAGTAAGAAGATAAGATACCCAGGAAGAAGGGTACTAAGATTCCGGCATGGCTAATCACCAGAGTTTCATTGATTTTATTTTTCAGTACACTGAAATCCAGCTCCATACCGATGACAAACATAAAAAGGATCAGTCCCACCTGACTCAACAGTTCAAGATTGGTAAGCGAGTGTGCCGGAAAAAGAAAATGAAAAGCATCCGGAAAGAAAAAGCCGAGTACGGAAGGTCCTAACACAATACCGGCAACAATCTCTCCAATCACTCCCGGTTGCCCGATCAGACTGAACAAATAGCCAAAAAGACGCACCATCAGCAGTACGGCTATAATCTGAATCAACAAGGTAGTGAGCGGATGATGAAGATTATCCTGTATAAACTGGAGAAACATAGTGAATGGATTCCCCTGTACTATGTTCTGCGCATTTACCGCATAGTGCGAAAACCGGTCACCCTCTTCAATAGCAACATAAATCAACCCTCCAAACAGGAGTAACATCAGTACATAAATGACATAATTCTTCCGGGTCCTGTTCCGCATAAACTTTATTTTTACGATTTGTGCATATTTATGGTAAAAACAAACGAAAAAGGCAGATAGTTTGGCGAAAATAACAAATTCTCAAATAAAATCTTGTTTTTTTGCTTCAATCTATGTAACTTTAGACTAGCTTAATTGTTTAAGGAGGAAAAAATCAAAAAAGTCCTGCCCGCAGGCAAGCACCATGAGAATACAGTTTGAGATTA
>ENA-ORNW01000696-ORNW01000696.1-human-gut-metagenome-genome-assembly--contig:-NODE-696-length-30708-cov-3.765569_pt1 | contig 30708 bp, 57 predicted proteins | sample MGYA00242121_ERZ509034 | MGnify/ENA primary metagenome ERZ509034 (study PRJEB26280, sample SAMEA2338689) | human gut metagenome | biome: human gut; feature: human-associated habitat; material: faeces... | reverse complement strand
ATTTTGTAAAGTAAAAAATGTACCATAAACACATTGAACAATAAATTTTAGTAAGTAATAAAATGGTGAAAATTAAAATTTATGAAAAGTGCTACTATATTGAAAGTAGCACTTTTTTAGTAAATATATATACCTAATCTATTCTTACAGGATACTCTTTTTTGTCATTGTAAAGAAATTCAGCAGAATTAAGAACTTTGCATTTTAGTTTATATGTATTACAATGGTTAGCATGTGCAAGCCATGATTGAAGTGATGGCATGACTATACCAAAGTCTAGGTCACCACGAAGCCAGATTTTGTTCCATTTACGGATTTTTCTTTTGATTTTTGTTTTACTAGATTTTCTAAGTAGCCTATGTGTTGGCCAAATTCTATAACCACAAAAGTTTAAACCTTGAGCAGCAGGATAATATCTAGACTTTTGATTTAGACTTAAATGCAGTTTGTTTTCTACAAATTCTTCTATTAATTTTTTATATGTTTTGCAAGTTTCTTTATCTTCTAAAAGCATTACAAAATCATCCATATACCTAACATAGTATTTTACTCGTAATGTATGTTTTATGTATTGGTCTAGTTCATTTAAGTATATGTTGGCAAAAAATTGAGATGTGTAATTTCCAATGGGTATACCAATTGGATCTTTTCTATTTTCAAAAATTAATTGGTGTGTAAATTGTATTAATTTTTTGTCTGACATATATTTTTTTACTATGCTAAATAATATATTTGGGTCTATACTATAGAAAAATTTTCTTATATCACATTTTAGTATCCAATAATTTGGATTTTTTCTTTTATAAACTTTCATGTCATGTTGTATTATATCTGCTGCTTTGTGGCATCCTCTTCCAACAATGCAAGCACATGAAGAATTTATAAATTTAGGTACTATATTAGGTTTTATAAATTCTTCTACATACCATTGATGTACAATTCTATCTACATATGGAAGAGCTTCTATTTTTCTTAGTTTTGGTTCATTTATATAAAATATTCTGTAATTTCCTACGTGATATGTACCGTTTTTCAATTTGTTTAATAAATTTACTAAATTGTTTTCTAAATTTAATTCAAATCTTAAGACTTCGCATTTTTTAGCTTTTTGTTTTTTTGCTCTTAAGTGAGCAGATAATAAATTTTCAAATGTTAGATGTTTATAAAAACTATTTTTTATCGTGTGAGGCATGATTTTAACCATCCTCCTAACATATTACAAATTTCTGTTATCTTTTTTGACCAAGTTTCATAATTTTGTTTTGAGATATATTTATATTTGTATGCAAGTCTAAGGTAAACCTTTTGTAAATTTAGCTCAACATCTAAATTGTTTAGGTGACTTATTTTATTTTTTTTATTATATTCTTTTAAAGCATAAATCAATTCTCTTAAACCGCTATATAAAGATTGTTTTGTTTCACTTGCTAAAGCAAGCTTTTCAGATTTTGGGTATTTTATGCATAATGTATTTGTGTAATAAACTAAATCTAAATAATACTTATAAATAAGTAAAGAATTTTTGTCGCCAACATCCATTATTCTTCAGCTCCATTTTCTAAAATTTGTTTTAAATCATGAATAGTATTTGTAAGAATAATGTATGCATCTTGAAATGAAGTTTTATTTAAATCTAATTTTAACAAATTTGTAATTATACCATTAAATCTTTCATTGTCTTTATATTCAGCATAATTTAATACCACATTTTGAGAAGGGTCAATAATTTTATAATTAATACTTAGCGATTCTAAAGTTTTAAAGTAATAATCTGATTTACTTACAGGAAAACAACATTTATAAAGCTTATCTGTAATGTTAGTTACTTTTAAGCTTAATGCGTCTGAAAGTCTATTAGCATCTTCATTTAAAGCCATGTAAAATATACCTGACTTAAACAAATAAAGTTCATTTGGATTTAAAGCCTTTTGCTCTAAATATTTTGAATAAAGTTTACTCATACAATAACCTCCCTAATGTGGGAAAGTTACATATTAAAAATATTAGCGAAAAATCTGTAACAATAATATAACTAATTTCTAAAAAATTCAACAAAATAATACGAAAGTGCAAATATATTATACAAAAATATATAATTAAATGTATATTATTATACAAAAATATTATAAAATAGTATTCACTAAAAATATTTTTTATGATATAGTTATTTTATAATAAATATTTTCAGAAGAAAAAGGAGAAATACATGTCAAGAAGAGAGAAAAAAAATGTAAAAGGTAATTGGATTTTTAAAATAATTGTAGTAGCAATTGTTTTATTAGCAGCAATATTTGTAATTAAAATTGCAGGAAATTATAAAAATAATGACATCGTAGGAAAAGTGAATTTAATAATTAACAATAGTAATGTAACAGCAGACTTAAAACAGGATGTTTTTGTAGATGAAAATGGTGTTATATATATAGCAAAAGAAGATATAGAAAACTTTTTTGACAATTATATTTATTATGACGAAAAATACAATCAAATTATTACAGGTTCATCTACTAAAATTGCAAATATGGTAGTTGGAGAAAATTCGGCAACTGTAAATAGTGCAGAAGTAAAACTAAAAAGTCCTGTTATTGAGAAAGAAAATAAATATTTTATACCATTTTCAGAACTAAAAAGTGTGTATAATGTGGATATAGAATATATAAATAACAGAGTAGTTGTAGATTCATTAGACAGAAAATATCAAATTGCAACAGTAGCTAAGGATATAAGCATTAAGTCAAAGCCAACTTCATTATCTAGAACAGTAGATAAAATTAAGGCAGGAGATGCAGTTGTAATTTCTAATAGAAAAGACGATTTAGTAAAAAGTGGTTGGAAAAAAATTAGAACAAGCAATGGAAGTTTAGGCTATGTTAAAGAAGATAACTTAGGAAAAATAAATACAATTAGAGATGACATGGTAGAAACATCAAAAGTAGAAGGAAAAGTAAGTTTAGCATGGGAATATTTTTCAGACTATGGCTCAGCTCCAGAAAGGTCAGGTGCAATGGATGGAGTTAATGTTGTTTCTCCAACATTTTTTAGATTAGAGCAATTAGGAAAGGGAAATGTTAAAGAAAACGTTGGTACAGCTGGAATAAACTATATTAATTGGGCACATAATAATGGCTTAAAAGTTTGGGCAATGATTTCAAACGAATCTATGCTAGATACTACTTCAGAAATTATGAACGATTATAAATTAAGAAATAAATTAATAAACAATATAGTTAATTTAGTTGTGAAATATAATTTAGATGGTATAAACATAGACTTTGAAAACATGTATATGGAAGATAAAGCAATGTTTAATAGGTTTCTAATAGAACTAGAGCCTAGACTAAATGAAATGGGAAAAGTATTAACAGTAGACGTAACAGCTCCAGATGGCTCTGAAACATGGTCAATGTGCTTTGACAGAAATACAATATCAAAAGTAGCAGATTATATAATATTTATGGCATATGATCAATATGGAGCAAGCTCAAATAAAGAAGGTACTACAGCAGGGTGTGACTGGGTAGAAGCAAATATAACTAAATTTTTGGGACAAGAAGGAGTAAATCCAGATAAACTAGTTTTAGCAGTACCATTTTATACAAGATTATGGAAAGAAGCAAATGGGAAAGTTAGTAGCGAAACTGTTGATTTAAAAGATGTAGATAAAGTAATTCCTGCAAATGTAGAAAAAAAATGGAATGATAATTTAAAACAATATTATATAGAATATACACAAAATGGTGCTGTATATAAAATGTGGATAGAAGACTTAAAATCAATTTCTGCAAAACTAGATTTAATAAACAAATACAAACTAGCAGGCGCAGCATATTGGGAAAAAGATAGAGAAAGCCCAGAAGTTTGGGATATAGTTAAAGAAAAACTTGGAAATTAATATATTTCATAATTTATTAAATGTATAAAATTCATGGAATAAAAAAGAAATCACCTAATATAATTTAAGACAAATAGCTTGTTTTAAATTTAGAGGTGATTTTTTTGAATGTGTTATATATAAAAGTTAAGAATATAAAAAATGAAAAAAGCAAAAATGATATTGAAAAAAATAAAAGCGGAAAAACAGATAAATTATTTAAAATTAAAGAATTCTTTAAATGGGTGTTTTGTATAATTGATATAGAAGAAATATTTAATGGATATATAGCAAAAATACCAATAAAAAGAGACAATTCATCCAAAATAGTTAATAATATAAGAAATAGTATTATAACAAATAAAATTAGAAAAATTATAAATGAGAAAAGTATAGATGGAATTGTTTTGTCAGATGAAATTAAAAAAAACACAGAATTTATGGATAAGCTTATTCTAAATAAAAAAAGTAATAACTCTAATAATAAGAGTAATATAAGTAAAGTTAATTATAAGAAAAATTTAGATTGTATTATAAATGAGCATAATATTGCAAATCAGTTAGTAAAAGATAGTAATATTGCAAAGCATTTTATAAAACAAAGAAATGTATTTTTTATTAATGGAAGAGGACTTTTTAAATACATAATTTACGAAATTTTGGTATATATTATAAATATTCAAAATAGAAAGGCTGAATTAGAAGATGTTTTTATTGTTGCAAATAATATTGATGAAATCATACTAGATAATATAATTTTTTTAAGTACAAAATTTAAAAACATTAATATAGTAAGTAAAAATATAGAAAAGTATAGATATATTGAAGATATTGTTTATAATAATACAGGAAATAATGTAATACTTTTAAATAATAAAAGGAAGAGTTTAAAAAGGGCAAAGTTTATAGTTAATGTGGATAATAGTATAAATGAACTAAATGAATATTTAATATATAGAAAGGCTATTATAATTAATTTAAATGATGAGATAAATAATAAAGATAAAAATGAAATAAGTATTATCCAAGATACTAAAGAGCATGTTAATCAAGATACTACTAAAAAACGCAAAATAGTTACATTAACAGGATTTGAAGGGATTTTTGTTAATTCATATGAAATAGATGTAAATAATAGAATTAAAGAATTTTTTAAAAAATATGGACTAATTTATGAAACAAGTATAACAATTTTGTATGAAAGTTTTCTGAACAAAAAAGAAAACTTTTCAAATATGAGGTTGAAAATAGAAGATGCAGGACTTATTATTAAGAAACTGTATGGAAATAATGGGATAATTGACGAAAATGAGTATAAACGAGTAAATTTAAGCGATAATGAGGTAAAAAAACGCTATTGACAAATCTATTAAAATAGATTAATATATATAAGATAAATTTGAGGAAATTCAAATTTATTTTTTATATTAAAAAACATTTTGACAAAAAGGAGGAAGGACTTATGGGAGAAGAAAAAGAAATTCTATTGACACAAGAGGGATACGATAAATTAGAGCAAGAATTAGATACACTAAAAACAGAGAAAAGAGCAGAAATATCTGAAAGAATAAAAATAGCTTTAGGATTTGGAGATTTATCTGAAAACTCTGAATACGATGAAGCTAAAAATGCTCAAGCTGCTAATGAAACAAAAATAGCAGAATTAGAGAACAAATTAAGATATGCTAAAATTATTGATGAATCAGAAATAGACACTAAAACAGTACAAGTTGGAAATACTGTTAAAGTTTTAGATATAGAATTTAATGAAGAAGTTTCATATACTATAGTTGGATCAACAGAAGTTAACTTAGCAGAAAATAAAATTTCAAATGAATCACCAATAGGAAAAGCCTTGTTAGGTGCTAAAAAGAACCAAACAATAGATGTTCAAGCACCAGCAGGTATAATGAAATATAAAATATTAGCAATAACAAAATAGCTGGAGGTATATATGACTATTCATTGTAGTGCTAACAAAGAGGATATAGAAAAAAGCGTGTTAATGCCTGGTGATCCATTACGTGCAAAATATATAGCAGAAAATTTTTTGACAGATGTAAAACTTGTAAATTCCGTTAGAAATATGCTTGCATATACAGGAAAGTATGGAGATAAAAAGGTTACTGTATTTTCTTCTGGAATGGGCATGCCAAGTATGGGAATATATAGCTATGAGCTATATAAATTTTATGACGTCGAAAAAATAATAAGAATTGGTTCATGTGGAGTTTATACACCAGATATAGATTTATTAGACACAATATTAGTAGACAAAACATATACAGAAGGCAATTTTGCATATGAGTGGAATTCAAATGATTGTCATTTAATGCAAGCAGATGAAACACTAAATAGTAAAATAGAAGAAGCGGCAACAAAATTAAATATTCACTATACCAAGGGAAATACTTTGTGTTCAGATTGCTTTGATGGATATTTGGATAATTTGGAGATGTTACTAAATAGATTGCCAAAGGATTTAAATCTAATCGGAGCAGAAATGGAAGCATTTGCATTATTTTATATTGCAAAATATCTTAATAAAAAGGCAGCTTGTTTATTAACTGTTGTAGACTCACTTGCTAAAAAGCAAAGCAGTACAGCAGAAGAAAGAGAAAAAAGTTTAAATAATATGATAAAAATAGCTTTAGAAAGCATATAGAAATTGAGGACAGACCATTTAACTAGAAATCATAAAATAAGATTTAGTTTATAGATGGTCTGTCCTTAGTTTATGAAATTTAAAAAAATAATTTATTATTAATATTCATATGCTAATGAGTTGAGTTATAAGATAACGTTTATCTTATAACTTAAAATGTAATATCTTAAATTGTAAAATCAAAATATAGTTTATAATATGAATGTTTTGTTAAGTTAAAAGTTAAATGTAGTGCTGTAAGTAAGTATAATGTGAATGTTTTGTGAATTTTAGCAATATATATTGACAAGTGCTAAAAAAAGGTATAAATTATATTAGCAGTCAGTAATAATGAGTGCTAATATAACATATAATATATGCAGGATAATTTTAGAACCTACATAAATTTTGAAGGAGGTAATTTTAATGTTAAAACCATTATTAGACAGAGTTGTAGTTAAAATGGTAGAAAATGAGGAGACTACAAAAAGTGGAATTATTTTAACAGGAAATGCTCAAGACAAGTCAAAAATTGCAGAAGTTTTAGAAGTTGGACCAGGAGAATTAGTTGATGGAAAAAGAGAAGAGATGAGTGTAAAAAAAGGTGATAAAGTATATTTAAATGAATATGCTGGAACTAAAATAAAATATGAAGGTGAAGATTTAGTAATTGTTAGACAAAGTGATATTTTAGCAGTTATAGAATAGTTATAATATTATATTAATTTTGAGTGTTAAATTAGTAATTAATTGTTTGAAATATTAAATAGAATGGAGGAATTTTATTATGGCAAAAGATATTAAATATGGAGAAGATGCCAGAAAAAGTTTATTGAATGGTGTAAATAAATTAGCAGATACTGTAAAGGTAACATTAGGACCAAAAGGAAGAAATGTTGTACTAGATAAAAAGTTTGGTGCACCACTTATTACAAATGACGGTGTAACTATTGCAAAAGAAATAGAGTTAGATGACCCATTTGAAAATATGGGAGTTCAGATTGCAAAAGAAGCCTCTATAAAAACAAATGATGTAGCAGGTGATGGTACAACTACAGCTATGGTTCTTGCTCAAAGCATGATAAGAGAAGGAGTAAAAAACGTTGCAGCAGGTGGAGATCCAATGGCAATTAAAAGAGGTATGGACAAAGCAGTAAATGCAGCAGTAGATGCCTTAAAAGAAATAAGTGTACCTGTTAATGGAAAAGAAGATATTGCAAGAGTTGCAAGTATATCAGCTGGAAATCCAGAAGTTGGAGAACTAATTTCACAAGCTATGGAAAAAGTTTCTAAAGATGGTGTTATTACAATAGAAGAATCAAAAACTTCTCAAACAGAATTAAATGTTGTTGAAGGTATGCAATTTGATAAAGGATATGTATCTCCATATATGGTAACAGATACAGAAAAAATGGAAGCTGTTGTAGATAATCCATATATATTAATAACAGACAAGAAAATTGGAAATATTCAAGAAATATTACCATTATTAGAAAGTTTAATGCAACAATCTGGTAAGTTAGTAATAATTTGTGATGATATAGAAGGAGAAGCACTATCTACATTAATCTTAAATAAATTAAGAGGCGTATTAAATGTAGTTGCAGTTAAAGCTCCTGGATATGGAGATAAGAGAAAAGCTATGTTACAAGATATAGCAATTTTAACAGGTGGTGAAGTAATTACATCAGATTTAGGATTGGAATTAAAAGACACAACAGTTGAACAATTAGGTAGAGCAAGACAAATTAAAGTTCAAAAGGAAAATACTATTATTGTTGATGGTATGGGAGACAAAAATGAAATTCAATCAAGAGTTAACCAATTAAAAGCTCAAATTGCTGAAGAAAAGAGTGAATTTGAAAAGGAAAATTTGCAAGAAAGATTAGCAAAAATAGCTGGTGGAGTTGCTGTAATTGGTGTTGGAGCAGCTACAGAAGTTGAAATGAAAGACAAAAAACTAAGAATAGAAGATGCACTTTCTGCAACTAAAGCAGCTGTAGAAGAAGGTATTGTTGCAGGTGGAGGAACATCATATGTTAACATTATACCAAAAGTAGAGAAAGTAGTAGAAAGCTTAAAAGAAGATGAAAAACTTGGTGGAAAGATTATATTAAAAGCTTTAGAAGAGCCAGTTAAACAAATTGCAATAAATGCAGGACTAGAACCAGCAGTTATACTTGAAAAAGTAAAAGGAAGTAATGTAGGTATAGGTTTTGATGCTGCAAATGAAGAATATGTTGATATGAAGAAGTCAGGAATAGTTGATCCAACTAAAGTATCTCGTAGCGCTTTACAAAATGCTGAATCAATTGCTTCTATGATTTTAACAACAGAGAGTTTAGTAACAGATAAGAAAGAACCAAAAGAATGCAGCTGCGGAGGACATGACAATGCAGCAGATATGGGTGCAATGTATTAATAATTTAATAAATATTTAATATGTAAGAACTAGAAATATAGTGATTTTTTTGTTCAGCTACGGACGCATGGCTACTTTAAATTTGTGCAGAACACAAATTTAAAGACCTTGCTTCACTGCAAAAATACTATATTTCTAGCTTATTATTATGCAATATGATTTAAATAAAATTATATAAAGTGGAGAGAGCTAGAAATATAGTGATTTTTTCGTTCAACTACGGACGCATGGCTACTTTAAATTTGTGCAAAACACAAATTTAAAGACTTTGCTTCACTGCAAAAATACTATATTTCTAGCTTATTATTATGTAATATGAAATTACTACATAATTTGATTTTTGGTTAATTTGGTGTTATAATAATTGTATTGTTTTTTGGAAAAGGAGAATGAATATGATTAAAGCACTGGATACAATTCTTCGGCTAGGTGGAATAGTGTACATATTTTGTATCTTTATAGGATTAGTGATTACATTTATTCAGATAAAGTTTCCAGCTGTAGAGAAAATGCTAAGAAAAATTTTTCAAAATAAAGCAGGATTAATTTTGACAGTAAGTGTTTCCTTATGGGCAGTATTGGGAGTAATGTACACAGCAACGGTTGCATTTCATTGAAGTTTTCAAATAGAGAGTGGTTTTAGATTTCTGAGACCGCTCTCTTGTTATGTAATAAATTTTGCTATAAGACTATATTTTTATAAAAGAATATGGTATATTAAGATATAGGAAAATGAGATTAATAAATATACTATTACTATATTATTAAATAAGGAGGAGAATATGAGTGAGAAAATTTATACAATCGAAGAAATAAAAAAGATATTGTCAGAAATATTAAAAGATAAGCCAGTTTATCAAGTTATTTTATTTGGCTCATATGCTAAGAAAAATGCTACTAAAGATAGTGATATAGACTTAATAATAGATACAAAGTCAAAATTAAAGGGCTTTGCACTGCTAAAATTAATATGTCAAATTGAAGAAAAATTACAAAAAGAAATTGATGGTTTTGAAAAATATGAGATAGTAGAAAATTCATTAATAGATAAAGAGATAAGGAAAACAGGAGTGATTGTGTATGAAAAATAAAGAATATATGTCATTAAAAAAGATGATAGAATATATAAACAAGGCATTAAAATACACAGAAGGGTGTAGTTTTGAAACATTTTCACGTAACGAAGAAAAAGTTGATGCTACTGTTTTTGCTATTAGTCAAATAGGTGAACTGGTTAAAAATATAACTAAAGAAACTATGGAAAGATATAATAATATAGAGTGGATTATTATAAAAAATTTAAGAAACAAAATTGTTCATGACTATGAAGGTATAAATTTAAATTTAATTTGGGATATTATAACAGATGATATAATACAGTTAAAGATGGATTTGGAAAAAATATTAAAAGAGGCTTAAAATAAAAAATAGTGTTATTTTAAGGAGTTTATCATGGGAAAGAGAAGAGTAGCTTTTTGTACTTTGCGGATGTCCGTGTGTATAATCAAATATGATATGATAAAACCCAAGTGGCTGTAAGTAAAAACCGCTTGGGCGTTTTTGATTTTTTTTATTGATTTTTATAATTAAAGTGATGTGTTATCCCATTTTTGAAAGTAATATTATAGATTTTTCCCCTTTCTACAGATACATCAGCAATGATTGTATTTATAAAATCTTTTATGATTTGCTTATCCAAATTATTCAATAAAGAAAGCACATCAATATTTTTTACACTTGATAAGTTTTTAGTTAATAAATAGAAACTTGCTTTTGATAATACATTGAAATCGTTATTATTAATAAATGGTGTATCATTTAATTTTACTTCTTGTATTTTCTTATTTACACTTTCAATTTTATCAGAAATTTCTTTACGTTTAATTACAAAGTCTTTTTGACTCATAGAATTAATATCATAAAGATAAAGATCATCTAATCGTTTCAATGCCTTTTCATATTTTTCTTTTTCCGCTTCATAAATTGCGTTTTGACTTATAATTGCTTCTTGTTTTTCTTCTTCTAATGAATTATAAGTAACCAATGTATTATTAATTAACAAATCATAAGTATTTTTTAGATCTTGTTTTTCAATATGATCTATGTCTTCAAAATATTTTCCACGCAATAAAATACTTTCCATATCACGTAAAGAATGCTTTGAGGTAATTCTTTCCTGTAATGTCATATAGTTAGCAATATAATTTATTAATCCAGGTAATATTGCTAAATCACTTGAATAATTTGCACAAGTATAATTAACATTAAATGCATAACATGTGTATCGTGATGGAGTAAAGCCTTCTTTTCTAGCACGATCCAAACCTGCGTGCATTTTCTTTCCACATTTGTGACAACTTATTATTCCAGAAAGAATATGAACTTTTGTGCTTTTTCTTTGGTAATTTTTATCACCCTTATAATTTTCTTGAATAATTTTTTCCACCCTTTCAAATTGTTCTTTATTAATTATGGCCTGATGATTATTTTCTACAACAACCCATTCGCTTTTGTCTTTCCATCTTCTAGTTTTTCTAGTCTTAGTATTATAACGATATGTTCCAATATAAAAAGGATTTGTAAGAATGCTGCCAACTGTACGAGGGGTCCAGGTGCCGTTCCTTTTTGTTGGAATCTTTTCAATATTTAATTTTTTAGCTACTTTAGTTGTTGATTTTATTGTTTCATACTGGTCATAAATATACTGGACTACTTTTGCTTCACTATCACATGGCCTAGGGAATTTTGTTTCTGCATCCCATTCATAACCTAGAGGAATTGTAGCACCATTCCATAAACCTTTTTGAGCACGAGAAATCATAACAGAGAAAACACGTTCTCCTGTCAATTTTCTTTCAAGTTCAGCAAATACTAATATGATTTTTAGCATTGCCTCACCCATAGCTGTAGATGTATCAAATTGCTCATTTTTTGAGATAAATGTTATATTATATTTTTTTAGTTCATCGTACATCTCAGAGAAATCTCGCAAGTTTCTGCTTATACGGTCAATTTTCCATACAATTAAATGCGTGAATTCTCCTTTTTTAATTCTATTCATCATGTCTTGATATGCAGGTCTGTCGGTTGTTCCACCAGAATAACCTGCATCCTCAAATATTTCAAAATCTTCAATTCCTAATACATATTTTGTATAATTTGTTAGATCGCTTCTTTGCAAAGGTAAAGAGTCCTTATCAATTTGATGAGTAGTAGATACCCTCACATATAAAGCTGATTTTTTCTTTTTTTCCACAATAAAAAGCCTCCATTTTCTTATAATAAATTTTGCATTTACTATTGAAAATGAAGACACTTTACGATATAATAATAAAGTATTCACTTTCAATAGTGATTACGCTCTGGATAATGTGTGGTGTCCGCAAAAACAATACACATTATCCTTTTTTTATTTTAGATATTTTGATAATTCAGCAACAAAGTTTCCTTCATTATATAGATAGTTATCTGCAAATCTAATTGATTTCACATTACCATCTTTTATATAAAGAATAACATTTGCTGGATATTGAGTTTCTACACGAAAACCGATAGTATTCTCACCATCTAATGTGTCTAAACTTTCATCTTTTATAATTTTTTTGGCCTTGAAACCGCATTTTGTAGCAATATTATTAAATTCTGCAATCTGCTGTTCATTCATAAAAGGTTCCAAAACATAAGTAGCTGGTTTGTTTGGATTAGCAGAAGCAAAAATAATCAATGCTACAATTGCTACAAATAAAATTATAACAACAACCCATAATTTTTTACTATACATTAATATACACCTCCTAATTTTTGAAAGCACTTTTGTTTTCTGATTTGATAACTTTTCCAAGTACTTTAATTTTATTTAACTCTGTAATTTTTAGATCTATATCCTTATAATACCCATTCATTGCTACTAACTTATAACAGGTTTTGTCTTCACTTAAAATAAATTTTCTAATGGTATTATGATTATTCATATTAATTAATAAAGTTGCACCATCTTCAATATTGTTTTGTTTATAAATTAATGCAATATCACCTACATCTAATAAAGGGAACATTGCATCATCTTCAGATACAAATTCAAAATAATTATTGTCAGTTCGTTCTTCAATTAGCTTAGAAAAATGTATTCCAAAGTAATCTGCTAATAGTACAATTTTATCCATACGAGGTAATTTTTGACCATTACACCAACTGGAAATAGTCGAAGTTTTCAATCCTAAATCTTTAACTAAATCATCTTGGATCTTATTATTAACCTTCATATAATAATTAAGATTATTAGCAAAAATTTTTCTATAAGTATCATCTTTTGATAACATCTTAAAACCTCCTTTTATTTGATATGCCCTTATTATAACACTTAAAGTATAAAAAAACAATAAAAAAATGAAAAATTTTTTACTAAAAGTATTGACATTCCACTTAAAGTGTAATAGAATAACCTTAAACTTAGGAAAGGAGAAATGAAATATGTTTAGAATAACACTAACAGCAGCAAGAGTTAACGCAGGATATACCCTTGATGAAGTAGCGGACAAACTACACAAAAGCAAAAGTACTATTATTTCATGGGAGAAAGGAAAAACGTCTATAGATGTACATAATTTCAAAGAACTATGCGAACTTTATAATGTACCTATGGAGTTTATTAATTTGCCCTTAAATTCCACTCAAAGTGGAATAGAACAGGAGGAATCATGAAGAAATTAAAAATTAAATTAAAAAATTGCGGACACCACACAAAGAAGGAGGAGGTTTTAATTGCCAGATGAAAGAGAAAAAAGAATATGGAAAGAACTTGCAAAAGACGGAATTCATAATGAAAAAGAATTAGATGCAGCAATAAGAAATATGAAGCTACTTAATATTGGAGGATTTGTAAATAAATTGGAGGTGAGTAAAAATGAGAATTCAAAATAGAAAAAAGTTTATAGCAAGAATATCAGAATTAATTATTTTATTAGTAACAATTGCTTTAACACCTATGGCAATTAATTATGCAACAGCATTAAGAGGACATACTGCTTATGGTGGAGAATATTTAGTTCCATTTTTAGGGTTGTTAGTAATAATGATAATTGAAACAATTTTTGAAGAAAGCGATAGGAGGTAAAACATGAATATAAGGGAATATGTGAAAAGTTTATTTATCAGATACAGATTCAATCAAATGAAAGCAACATTGCGTATCATGAAAAATAATTTAAAACTTTTGAAAGGAGGAAAAGAAGATGCCAGGTAAACACAGTAAGGAAGCTTTAGAAATAAAGAGACTAGAAGAATTGGTTGAATTAAGAGACAAAGAAATTAAAGACATAAAAGTATATTGTGCAGATCAATTCGAAAAAATTAAAAACCTATGCTTTATAAATGAATATGGCGATAGAAATATAAAACTTAGAAAAATTTATGAAATAGCATCGGATAATTTTTCACAATTAGTCAGAGACATAGTTATAGATGAAACTGACGAAGATCAAAAAGCAAAAATAATAGAACTACCAAATACCCGCAAAAGTAAAAAATAGTTCTATAAAACACTTACATAAATGCTTTAAAAATATTCTAGCACATTGAAATTAAAAAATCAATAGTAGAAAGGATTGATATCATGAAAATTTGTCCCAAATGTAAAGGACCATTAGGAGATAGACCAGCACTAAGCCGAAGAGATAATAAAACAGATATATGCTCAGAATGTGGTTACAAAGAGGCTATGGAAGATGCAGAAAAATTAATTAATAGGATGAGAAAGGAGAGCAATAATGGAAATTAGAATTTATAATTTAAAATTAAAAAATTTCAAAGGAATAAAAGATTTAGAAATAGTTTTTGATGGAAAAAATACAAATATTTATGGGAAAAACGCAACAGGAAAAACAACAATTTTTGACGCATTTAAATGGTTATTTTTTGACAAAGACAGCAATGATAGAAAAGATTTCAATATAAAAACATTAGATGAAAATAACAATCCTATTCATTACCTAGAACATGAGGTAGAAGCAACATTAATAATTGATGGCCAAGATATGAACTTCAAAAAAATGTTCAAAGAAAAATGGGTAAAGAAAAGAGGTCAGGAACAACAAGAATTTTCTGGACATGAAACAAGTTACTGGATTGATGAAGTTCCTATAAAGAAGAAAGATTATGAAGAAAAAATAAACAGCATCATACCAGAGAGTTTATTCAAATTAATTACAGATCCATTATTTTTCAATAATCAAATGTCATGGAAAGAAAGAAGAGAGCTACTTATAAACATATCTGGAAGCACAATAACAGATGAAAATATACTGAACTCTGATGAAAAATTTACAACATTAAAAGCAAACCTGGATGGAAGGTCAATAGAAGATTATAGCAAGGTATTAGCTGCAAAAATAAAGGAACTAAATAACGATCGAGAAAAAATACCAATTAGAATAGATGAACTTACAAAAACATTAATAACAGAACACAATATAAATTATGAAGATTTAGATAATGAAAAGAATATGTGCAACGAGGAATTACAAAAAATAGATGCAGAAATGACAGATATTCAAACTAGAGCAAGAGAAAACATGAAGAAAGCAGATCAACTTGGAATTGCAAAAAATGAATTAAATACATTGAAATTTAAATTAGAATTAGCACATAACAATAAATATTCACAAGAAGGAATGAAACTTCAAAATGAAAAAGCATTTATAGAAAATCAACTAAGAAATAAACGTGAAGAATATGAAACACGCGGCCAAAAAATAGAACAGGATACAAGAAGAAAAGAAGAATTATATGCAAAATGGGATGAAATAAACAAATTAACATTAGAATTTGATCCAGAGAAATTTATATGTCCGACTTGTAAAAGAGAATTTGAAGCAGAACAAATTGAAGAAAAGAAAAAAGAAATGGAAATAAATTTTAATAACCATAAGAAAGCAGAGAAAGATGCGATCAATACTGAAGGTCAGACAATAAATGCAAGATTACAAGAAAATACTGCAGCAAGAGAACAATTACAAACTGAAATAACTGAATTAGACACTAAACTAGCAACAGTTAATAAAGATTTAGAAACAATTGAGAATCAACAATCTGGAGTAAAAGATTTTGATGTAACATCACTACCAGAATACCAGGAAAAACAAAAAGAGGTTGAAAAACTACAAGAAATGGTAAATCAAATGGTTGCCGATGATACAACAGAAATTCAAAATAGAAAATCAAGCATCATAGAACAAATTAACAATATAGATAGGCAACTAAATGAGAGAGACGTACAAGAAAAGACAAAAGCTCGTATTGAAGAATTAGAAAAACAAGAAGAGGAAATAGCACAAAAAGTTCAAGAATTAGAATCACAACAATTCCAAATAGAAGAGTTTACAAAAACAAAAGTAGAATTACTAGAAAATGCAATAAATAGCAACTTTGAAATAGTAAACTTTAGATTATTTAAAACACAAATAAATGGCGGTTTGGAAGAATGTTGCGACACATTAGTAAATGGTGTTCCATATGCAGATGTAAACAATGCACACAAAATAATTGCAGGATTAGACATTATAAAAACATTATCTAAATTTTACAATAATTCAGCACCAATATTTATAGACAACAGGGAAAGTATTAACACTTTATGCACAATAGATGCACAAATTATCAGCTTGATAGTAACTGAAGATGCAAAGCTAAGAATTGAGGTGATATAGTGGCAAGGTTAAAAATATTTGGAACACTTGAAGATAACTTCATAGCATTTGCAGGTGGAAATCCAGGAGCATTAAATACACTATTTGAGTTAACGAAAGAAGCAAAAGATAGGACTGCATTGTTTTTATTAACACTAGATAGAATGGAACTGTATGAAAGCCATTTATATATGCTTTGGAATGATTGCTGCAATAGAGATATAAAAAAAGTAATAAAAATATTAGAACTATATGAAAGGGAAATAATAACGCAACAAGATATTAATGAAAGAATAAAAAATGTGGGTTATGGAAGAAATTTCGATGATCTAATAAAAGAAAGTGAGGAAATAAAAAATGAATAATGAAATATTAAAAATATCAAGTAAATCAGAGCCAAGCGCAATTGCTGGAGCAATAGCTGGGGTATTATCTGAAAAAGGAAAAGTAGAAATGCAAGCTGTAGGAGCAGGTGCAGTAAATCAAGCAGTAAAGGCAATAGCGATAGCAAGAGGATTTGTAGCATCTTTAGGAATTGACCTAGTATGCATACCAGCATTCACAACGGTAAATATAGAAAGTGAAGATAGAACAGCAATGAAATTTATAGTAAGGGGGAACAACTAATTATGAGTAATGAAATGATTAAAAAGGAAGCAAACAAACTTCCAGTAGTAAAAGAAGAGGCAAATATAACAGATAATGTATTAAATAAAATACAAAAATTTCAATCAAATGGACAAATTTATTTTCCAAACAATTATAGTCCAGAAAACGCATTAAAAAGTGCATGGTTAAAATTACAAGATGTTAAAGACAAAAACGGAAAATTAGCATTAGATGTATGTACAAGAGAAAGTGTGGCCAATGCATTATTGAACATGGTTATCCAGGGACTAAATCCGATGAAGAATCAATGTTATTTCATACCATATGGCAATCAATTAACTTTGATGAGGTCATATTTTGGATCAATAACTGTTGCAAAACAATTTGGAGAAATAGAAGATATTACTGCAGAAGTAATATACGAAGGCGATAAAGTAGAAACAGAAATAAAACGAGGAAAAACATTAATAAAAACACATACAAGAAGTTTTGAAAACATTAACAAAGCCAAAATTGTAGGAGCTTATGCAACAATCTTATATAAAGGAGATGCAGAAGAAAGCATCATAATGACAATGGAGCAAATAAGGAATTCATGGAAAAAATCTAAATTAAATCCAGATGGAAAAGATAGCACACATTCATTATACACCGAAGATATGTGCAAAAGAACAGTAATAAACAAGATTTGTAAATATTACATAAATACTAAGGATGACAGCAACTTGAATATGATAAAACAAGCATTTGAAACATCAGATGAAGAGCTAAAAGAAAGCGAAGTTGAATACGAAATTCAAGAAAATGCAAACAAAGAAGTAATTGATATTAAACCAGATACACCAAACATTGTTGAAGATACTGAAAATGCATCAATTGAAGGAAATGAGGTATTAGATACAAACACTGAAGATGAAGGACCATCATTTTAATGAAACTAAAAATATTAGGTAGTAGTTCATCAGGGAATTGCTACCTAATAGAAGCAACACCAAATGAGAGATTGGTATTAGATGCAGGTATCAATTTCAAGGATGTTCAAAGAGAATTAAACTTCAATTTCAATGGAATACAAGGTGTTTTGATAACACATGAACATATGGACCATTTAAAATACGCACCAAATTTCGCGTTAAATGGAATAAATATATATGCATCAAACGGGACTTTTGAAAAATTGAATTTGAAAGGCCATAGATTTAAAACAATAAAAGCATTGGAGCAATTTACAATAGGAAATTTTATAATATTACCATTTGACACGCAACATGATGCAGCTGAGCCATTGGGATTTTTAATACAATACAAACCTACAGGAGAAAAATTGCTTTATGCTACAGATACATATTACATAAAATATAGATTTAGTAAATTAAATTATTTACTTTTGGAATGTAATTATATTAAAGAAATAGCAAAAGAAAATGTAGAAAATGGAGTAATAAACAGATCAAGATATATCAGACTATTGGAGAGTCATTTTAGTTTAGATAATTTATTGAAATTCTTGCAATCAAATGATTTGAAATATGCAAAAGAAATAATACTTTGTCACCTTTCAAATGACAATTCAAATGAACAAATAATGAAAGCCAAAGTATATGAACAAACAGGAGTATCGACCACAATTGCAAGACCGGGATTGAATGTCGAATTAAAATTATATCCATTTTAAGAGGTGGTTATATGAATAGTGTAAAAGCAATAAGCCAATTGGAAAACCTGAAAAAAGATAGATTAAGCTTCGTACATAATAACGAATTAGACGAGGTATTTCTGCAGGATATAAAAGCAATTAGCCTAGCAATAAAAGCATTAAAAAAACATCCAGACATACAAGATACAGATTTCAAATGCAGAATGTGTGGAAAAGAACTGAAAACATGGAGAAGTATTCAAAGAGGATTTGGACCTATATGTGAAAGAAGATATTTGAATGATGTATATAACAATCAGCAAATGACACTTGAAAGCCTACTACAAAAGAAAGGAGAGATAAAAGAAAATGGCAAATAACAAAGATACTTATTATTTTAGTCATGACTCAAATGCATTAACAGATCCAAAGATTTTAGCAATGAGATGTGACTACGGATTAGAACGGATATGGATTATATTGGGCCATAATAGAAATGTTACGAAATGAATCAACATACAAATTATCTCTCGACAAAAATACATATAGGGCCATAAAAATGCAAACAAGTACAACAATAGATGTAGAAGCTTTTATAAACGATTGCATTAATGAATATAAAAACGGAGAAAGTGGAAACGGATTATTTAATGCAGATAAACACTCATTCTGGTCAGAGAGTTTTCTAAGAAGAATGCAGAAATATGAAGAAATTAAACAAAAACGAAGTGCAGCAGGTAAAAAAGCAATGCAAAATAGATGGGGAAAACAAAATGATAACAAAACTATAACAAACTTACCCAGGAGAACAATAAAAGGTTATTGTAAAAATAACAAACTTATAACAAATGTTATAAAAAGTAATAACAAAGCTATAACAAATGTTATAAAAAAACATGGTGGAGTTATAACAAAAAATAACAAATTAAATCAAATCAAATTAAATAAAATTAAATTAAAAGATATGAAATCTATCTATCCTTCTAATCACGTGCATAAAGAAAATAAATCACTGGATGACATGATGGATGAGATGGAAAAGAATGAATTTGAACGCATAATATCTTATTGCGAATTACATATTTTCAAGCCAGAACTAGCAATTGAAATTGAAGAAATAATAAAGGAAATGTATATAAACCTAGAAACAAGGCAGAAAATACAAGAACTAAATTCAAAAAAACTGATGTATGCATTGAAGAATTTTGCAATCGCAAACACTAAAACAAAAATTCAAATACCTAAACAATACTTTAAAAAATGCATAATGTCAGCATTACAACAAACTGAACTAAGCGAACAATTCGACACAGATACAATTTATGAAATGGGAGAGTGGTAATCATGGTAATAAGAGAAGATGAACTAATTTCAAGAAAATTAAAAATATGTGAAAATTGCGAATGGTGTGTTCCAACTCAAAAAATGCCACGTTGTCTACTGAAAGGACAGCAAACGGGATTATTTGAATATTGCGACAGATTTAAGAAGAGAACAGGAAACCATATAAGTATGTGATATTAATTAACATAATATTACTAAATTATTATAAAAAGCTGAAACACAAAAACAAACACAAGCTGGAAAAATATTTTGAAAAAATATTGAAATATAAACACAAAGGAGGCAATACCATGCAGCTAGATAATATGGAAGAAGTAAAGAAAACAATTACTGAATTCAAGAGTATTTTTACAAATATTTATGATGTAAAAAAAGATATAGAGGACCAACTAGCAATAAAAGATGATGAAACAATAGATTACTTACACGAACTGGAACTGGGAGATTTGAATGCAATTGATTTAATGAAAACAGCAAAGAAATTAATCAAGACCAGGAAAGAACGTAGAGTGTTAAAGGACAAGCTGGAGTTAGTAAAAACAACAAAGGGGTTCGTTGATAATTACATAGTTAAGGGAATAGTTGGAGAATTAGAGCAGGTAGTAGAAAACATAGACACATTAAAAAGAAATCAAGAAAACAGGCAATATACACCACGTGTTTTGCAAGATTTAAAATGTGCCAAAAAGAAAAAGGAGAACACAAATGAATGAGATTGAAATTGAAGGTGTAAAAATACAATACAATTCAAGTGTTGTGCGAATTATAAATTCTTATTTAATTACCAATGAAAAGAAAATGATACTTATATTGCTGATGTTCAAGAAAAGAACAAATTATCAATGCAAAAGAAGTTACAAGAGTTGGTTAAAAGAATGGAAAACGCACAACAGATTATATAGATTAGGTTTGTTTAGATCACATACGAAAGATTGTGATCTAGACGAAAACGAAAAATTACATAGATTGATAGCATATCAAATATTAGGAAATTAGGAGGAGTTAGGAATGGTAATAGTAAACCAGGATAAAACAATGATGCTGAATTTTGAAAATATAGAAGCAATAGGAATAGGAAATCCACTAGAAAACAGTGATGGGAAATTTCAAATACTTGTAGATACAACAAGCGATAATCAATATTCAATAGCAGAATATGGAACAGAAGAAAGAGCAAAAGAAGTATTGGAAAGTATAGCAGTAGCATACTCTGACTTCAAATATTATGCTGCAGAACATGGAAAACATAAAACTGAAATAGGAATAGATATACATAAAAAATATAGAAGCATTGATTGGTACGAGATACCAGAAGAATAGGAGGATTTATATGATTATAGTAAGTCAAGATAAAACAGAAATTATAAATTTTGATAATGTAAATACATTACGAGCAACAAAAACGGGTTTTATAGTGTCATATGAAAATACATATAAAGCAGAAGATGATTGTTCGAATATATTAGGTAAATACAAAACAGAATCAAGAGCAAAAGAAGTATTACAAGAAATAATTAGCAAATATAGAAAATGGAATAAAGATGCTAATAATGCAGTTACTATTATTCCAAAAGTATATGAAATGCCAAAAGAATAGAGGTGCAAAAATATGATGATATTAACTCAAGACGAAAAAGCAATAGTTAGTACAGACAATTTAAATTATATTGAAGTAGAAGAGAACGAACAAAATTATAAAAATTATACATATACTGTAACTGCTTATTATAGTAATAATCATAAATTGTTAGGAAAATATGCAACAGCCAAAAGAGCAAATGAAATATTACAAGATATGTATAAACAAATAATGATCCAAAATTTTAATTTTACATATGAAATGCCAAAGGAGTAAGAAATATGAGAGATTTAAAAGATGTAATAAATCAAATAATGAATTTAATTAAACAAGATTATGATTATGCTGAATTACATAAACAATTAAATATAGTATTTGAAAAAATAGCATTTAAAGCCCCAGAATTAATACTATCAGAAAAATGGTGGGATATTACATATTCAATTTTAGATAAGTTTGTCATCCCTCCAAAAGAAGAAATGGATTATAAAATACTATCAATATGGACTACAAAAAGCATTGAAGAATTAAAGAATATGGAAGATTAATAGGAGGCAATAATGCAAGAACATTGGAGTATAGAACAATATCAAGAATATCAAAAAAACAAAGGAAAGCGAAGTAAATATGGAGCAGTAAAAACATCTGCAGATGGACATACATTCGATAGCAAGAAAGAAGCGGAATATTACTGTGAGTTAAAATTGAGGCTGCAAAGCGGAGACATCAAAGGTTTTTGTTTGCAGCCTATATTTATACTAGCACCAGGACTAAAATACAAAGCTGATTTTATAGTATTCAATAGTGATGGAACTACAGAAATAATTGACACAAAAGGATTTAAAACTAAAGAATACATCACAAAAAAGAAAGTATTTGAAGATAAATACAAATTAAAAATAAAGGAGATATAGCCATGTTTAAGGTAAAAGTAAGAAAGTATGAAGGCAATTTAATTATGATCTTACATCAAACTACAGAGCATAGAGGAGATGAAGAAATAGAATTATACAAAGTTATAATTGAAATAAATAAAAATGAAACGTTAACATTAGAACGCGTAGAAACAAAAGAAATATCAATTTATTAAAGAGGTGTAAGTAAATGAATATAGAAAAGTCATTAGATATTATTAAAGGCAAATTATTAATGATTAAGAAATTATTAAAAAATGATGAAGAAAATGGACATTCAAGTTCTTATGAAATGCAAAAAGAAGATTTTGAAGCCATAGAAACATTACTAGCATCCTATGAAAGAGAATTAGTAAAAAGTAGTGAATTAGAAGAATTACTTGAAAACAGCGTTAGCATAGATGAGATAAAAGGAAAAATAGAAGAACTAAATGATGGAATAAAAAGAGATATGATAAACCACGACAAGGTAAAAGATGAAGGTTGGAAACTAGCTATACATAGAAGTATGGCACAAAAAATTGAAATTAAGAAAGTTTTGGAATCATTCTTAAAAGGAAAGGAGTAGAAAAATGGCAAAACCAGTACAAAGAAATAGAAGCAAAAACAAAGTAGTTAAAACATGTGAAAATTGTATCAATTGCATGTATGAAGAAGCTGGAGATATGCATTGCGATGAACATGAAGAATTTGCACTTGTATATGACGAATTCTGCCCAACTGAAGATTATATGTGGTGTGGCGGAAAGAAATTCATAGAAAGGTAAAGGTGGGAAAATGGAGAAAAACATAGAAATAATTGAAAACATGATCCAAACATACAAAGATTGTTCTGTTCCTGGAGAAGATATGCAAGTAGATGTTACTTTTAGAGAAGAACAATGTAAAGCATTGCAAGAACTAGTAGAGGAATATAAAAAATTAAAAATAATTGAAGGTAATTACAATGCAATGAGACTACTTAATTATTACAATGAAAGACTTATCAACGGAGAGAATGCAGATGATTTATTAGACGAAGCACATAATTTGTTTAACAATAAGGAGGATAAATAAAAAATGGTTATAAACATAGGAGATTATATCAGAACTTCAAAAGGAAGAATAATACAAGTAGATAGTATGAAAACAATGCAAATGATTGAATTCTTAGATGTTGAATATGGAGACGTAACAAAAGTAGATGCAGATCCAAAAAATTTGATAGAGCCATGCGACATATTGAGATATAAAGCAAATTGTTTCCTAGAAGATATAAGAGAAGTCAGAGTTTACAAAGATGCAAGAAGCGGAAAAGAATATCTAGGAGTTGAAGGATTTGGATTGCATCAAATAGAAGTATTGGAAATATTAACAAAAGAACAATTTAGATTTAATAGTTTCAAAGTAAAGGAGGAAGAAAATGCCAACAGAAAATAGCGATTTAATGTCAAAAGAATTATTTTTTGAAGATAGATTTGGAAATATACAAAAACTAGGGAAAGTTGAAGAATTACAACAATATGAAAGCAAAACAGATGAAAAAGATGATGCTGTAGATGCATTAAAGTATGCAGTAGATAGTTTTATAGACGTAAAAAAAGGTGGAAACTTTACAATACAACTTACAAAAGATGCATCAAGAAGATTTCAAAAAACTTTAGGAATTGAAAGAATAACAAGGAAAAGATTTATTAAATTATTGATGGGATGCAGAATACAAAGAAATGATGCTGAAAAATTTGCAGATATAGTAAGAAAGAATGGAGTAGCATACTCACCAGTTATAGTTCAAATTATTATAGAGTGGATTATAAAAAACATACAAGGGGAGAATTTATAAAATGAAATGTCCAGAGATGTATAAGATTATGCAGCACAATATCAGAAGGCCAATATTAGATGATGATAACCTAGTAAGAGGCGAATATCATTTACTTATTGAAACTCAAGGTTTTAGTGAATGCTATAAAGAGAATTGTGCTGCTTGGGACAAAGAAAAACAAATGTGTAGAAAGGTAGGTCAATAAATATGGAAAATGGAAATGAGAAAACACCAATAGGAATTGCATTTGAAATAGATGTTCCAAAAGATTTTAGAACTAGCGTATTCAATTCAATAATTTTAGGATTGCAAGAATATCAAAGTAGAGAAAAAGAAGAATGGAACAGTGATATAGACTTAAAGATAAGAATACAAAATGATTTGCTTATGCGATTACAAAGTGAAATCGAACAATTAATTGTAAAGGTGGAAGAATAAATGAAATTATTTTATATTTTTTTAGATATTGATGGTGTACTAAACAATATGAATTACTGGGATGAATGTTTTGAAAGACATCATGTAAAAGGAATTATGAGTATGCATTGCTTCCCATTTGATCCAAAATGTTTGAATAATTTGATGAAATTAAACCAGGAATTACAAAAGCAAAATTACAATGTCAAAATAATATTAAGTTCGACATGGCGATTGAATCGAGTAGATACTGAAATAGTTAATTCCAGACTTGCAGAATATGGAATGAGGATATTTGCAAATACAATAAGTTTAAATAGTAGCAATAGGGGATTAGAAATAAAAAACTTCCTAGAAAATGAAAAATACGGAAAAGCAGATAATTATTTAATACTTGATGACGAAGTAAAAGACATAGAAAAGGAATTTGAAGAAGACCACATTATACATACCGACTTTAATACTGGATTTGATAATGAAAAATTACAAGAAGCAATGCAAAAAATGAAAGGGTAAAAAAGATGATAATTGATTTTTTTACAGGAAAAGAAGTAAAGTTCGATTACACCTGTGATAGTTGCAAATACAATATAGGAAACAAAAAAGAAAACGGAAAAGTATTAGAAGATGTAATCTGGTGTGATGCTTATGTTTCTTATAGGTACAAAATGGGATGTAGTTGTAACTATTACAAATTTAAATTTGATACCGGTAACTAAACCGGTAAGAAAGGAGAATTTAAATGTTAAAAATTATAGGACCAGTACATAGTAAGCAAGAGTGTGAAAAAGCAATAAAAGCTATTGGGCAGGAACTTATAAGAAAAGCAGCAGATATCAGTAACGATATTGAAAATGTATCTTCAATAGAAATTAAGGCGAAAATAACAACAGATGAAGTAGTAAATGTTGATGTTACTAAAAATTATACTGCAAGATTAGATGAAGAGTAAGGAAAGGGGAATGAAAATGATAGAAAAAGTAAATCCAAGCCATCCAGATAAAGTGGCTGATAGAATAGCAGGTGCAATTGTAGATCTAGGTTATAAAATCGAAGAAAATCCTAAAATAGCAGTTGAGGTACTAATAGGACATGGAAATTGCAAAATTATTATTGAAAGTTCTGTTGTGTTTAATGAAACAGACATATTCGACATGGTATATAGAATAACAGGAACGAACGATATAAGAGTTGAAATAATACTAGCAAAACAAGATGTAGAACTTGCAAAAAATCAAGAGAATGGCATTAGATGTGGAGATAATGGAATATTTAAAGGAATGCCTATAAATTTTGAAGAGGAAGCATTAAGCGATATAGCACACAGAATATATGCCAAATACAATAGTGATGGAAAATACATCCTAGACAAAGATAAATTAATAATATGCCAAAGTAATGCGAAAAACGATGAATTAAAAGAGTTATTTCCTAAAGCAATTATAAATCCATTGGGAGAATGGACAGGCGGAACAGATGTAGACACAGGTGCTACAAATAGAAAGTTAGGTAGTGATATGGGAGAAGCGGTAACAGGTGGAGGATTACACGGAAAAGATTTATCAAAAGCAGATGTATCAGTAAACATATATGCATTTCTAAAAGCACAAGCAACAAATAGACCAGTAGAATTATGCTGTGCAATCGGAGATGAGTCTGTAGATGGAAAACCATACGAAGAGATAGTAGAAATAGCAAGAAAATTTATACAATCAAAAGGTGGATTTGAAAAGTTTGCAGAATGGGGATTATTCTAAATAGAAAGGAATTTTTGAAGGAAGATAAAAAGATATGGTTGAAGAAGAAATAAAGAGAATTAATGAAAAATTAGATTGCATGTTTGCAGAATTTAATAAGAAAAATTCAAGTGAGCTAGATAGTAAAGCAATACACGATATAAGATACATTGTAAGACAAATGAAATATGATAATGACATGAAAAATATTAATGAAAAAATTGAAAAAAATATAAGACAAAGAAATGATTTAGATCAAGACTTAATGTATTTATATAAAGAAAAAGAAACAATAGAACGAAATTATTATAATGGTAATTAAACAGAAGTGAACAGCTCTGAACTGTAGTGAACAGTAGAAAGGAGTAATATGAAAATTAATTTTAATGGAGAAAATGAAGATATTTCAATGATATTAGTAAGTGCTGAAAGATATGCATTAGGGAGAAGAACATACGTTGTTCAATGGACTTGTGAAATAATAAGAAACAATTTACATTTACTATCTAAAAAAGATAAGCAGGTTATGATAAGAGACCTAGAAAATCCAATAAGTTATGGAGATGAATGCGATAAAGCAGAATGGTTGAAATTATTAAAAATACTAAAGGAGGAAATAAGTTAATGTGTGAATATTGCGAAGAAAGTAAAAACAGGAAGGATATAGATGACAACGGAGAGATTAAAGTAAGATTAAATGAACAAATGGGAAACAACCTAGAAATTGATTACTATTATTATGGATCGAAAGTAGGAAGATATATTCCAATAGTTTATTGTCCTATATGTCGGAAGATTAGTAAATAAAGAGTTATTACAAGCGACAGCAGTAGCAGGAATGAAAGCAGGAACACCAGCATCTGCAGAAGTAAAAGCTCCAGTAATAAATGATTTAAGTGAAGAGATAGCAAAAGCAATTACTGCAGCAATAGATCCAACAAATATAGCAAATAGTATTACACAAAATATAATGAGGGGAGGGATGCAATAATGCCAAGAAAAAAGAAACAGGAGACAAAACCAGAGGAAATTCCTACAAAAGTTGACACACAAAAAGACATTAAACCAATGCCATTACAATGGTATCAAATAGACCAATACATAGAAAAACCAGTATGGGACAGTAGAGATAAGAAATGGCGAATTTTAGATGGATACAGACGAAGCGGAAATACATATTCAATAACATTCTCAGATATAGCAGACTGGGTAAGTTTTAATGATAGATGTTTATATTTGGAGGAGGTGAAAGAGTAATGGAAGAACAGGACTATATTGAATTAAATACATTATTAGCAAAATTAAGAGTTGTATGTTTTAAAGAAATAGGAAATCCAGAAACCGATACTAAGGACAGGGAAAGAAATTTCAAATTAGTCCGAAATATTGATAGTATAAGAAGACAAATGCCTTTGAAAGTAGGCGAAGGCACAATATCAATGATATAAAAGGAGGAACTGTAGATGAATAGAACTGAAAAAGAATTTGTAAAAAATGAATGCAGCAAATGTAAAAATACAAATGCTGATGATTGCCATATAGTTAGAAGAGATGATGGCAAATTTGATTGTCATAATAAAATAGAAAAAAGTAACATAGAAATATTTGCAGAAAATGAATTGAATATTATTTTATCAAAATGTGAAGATGAAGAAGCAATAGAAATGCAAAGACACATTAATAATGACATAATGCAAATGGTACAAGTTTTTGCAAATCAAGGACATAGTGGTTTTAGTGCTAATTATGCAATAAACTTATTACAAAAATTATTGAGATATGAGCCAATAACACCTTTGACAGGTGCAGATGAGGAATGGACAAAATTAGATTATAACGATGATACAACATATCAAAATAAACGATGCCCTAGAATATTTAAAAATGCTGATGGTAAAGCATATGATGTCGAAGGTAAAATATTCTCGGATGATGGAGGTAAAAGTTGGTACACATGTGGAGATAGTAGAGTTTATATTGAATTTCCATATGTACCAAAAACAGAAAAAGTAATTGTAGAAAAAAATATTGCTGAAGATGAACATTAGGAAAATTTATTATTAGGAAAATTGTTATAAAACTAAGAATCATACAACTATATTTCACTAAAGTACAAAGCATACAATTAACCTAGAAAGGGAGTTTGTATGGAGAGTTTTGAAATATCTGAAAAAGATAGTAAATTATTAAATATAATGGAGAAGATGGTCACTGAAGCTGTGGCCAAAGGAATTAAAATAGGATTAGAACAGGCAAAAAATGAAGAACGATTAAAAGAAAAAATAACGTTCGATATTAAATTTAAGAATACAAGATTATTATTAAAAAATTATAGGAAATTTGTGAATTTTTGTGAGCAAGCAACTGTTAGTGAAAAAGAATTAGAAAGTGCAACAGTAGAAGAAATATTAGATAAATTGTATTGCACTGCATATGATGAAGTAACGATAGTTCAAGGCATTTTAGCATCAAAAAAGAGAACAGAAATAATAATGACACATATTAAAAAAATTATAAATTTTTATATTTTTGATGCAGATAGTAGTAAAAATGACGAGAAACGCAGGCGAGCACACATTTTGGAGGACCTATACATAAAAGGAAAAAAACAACCTGCCATGTCAGTTTTAGCAAATAGATATCATGTCAGCGAAAGACAAGTTCACAGGGATAAAAACGTTGCTATTGAAGAGATTGCAATTTTTATGTTTGGAATAGATGGAATAAGAAAAATGCAATAGTTTATGTCAAAAACTTGTCATTGACACGTCAGAGTCAATAGTTTATAATGGTAATATCAAAAATTATAAAATTTAAAAAGAAGGTCCCGAAAACTCACAAATTGCTGTGAGTTTTTTCTTATACAAATGAGGTGGTTGCTTGAATATTGGAATGTGTATGAAGCAACAATGCAATGGTTGTAAAATATCAAGAATATGCTTAGAAGAGGAGAGAAAATATAATGAAAATGGAAAAAATAGAAATCAACAAACTAAAGATGGCGGATTACAATCCAAGAAAAAACCTTACAGAAAAAGATCCAGAATACATAAAAATAAAAAACAGCATAAGTGAATTTGGATACATATCACCAATTATAATAAACTCTGATATGACCGTAATAAGCGGACATCAACGTTTGAAAGTATTAAAAGATTTAGGCCATACTGAAATAGAATGTATAGTAGTGGACTTTGATAAAAGTAAAGAGAAAATGCTAAGTGTTGCATTGAATAAAATATCTGGAGAATGGGATTATCAGAAATTAGAAAGTTTATTCAATGAATTAGCTGCAGATAATATGGACTTGTCAATAATGGGATTTGATGAAAAAGAAATAAATAAATTGATTAAAGAAACAGAAGAAACAATGAATGAAAATGTAGAAATAGACATTGAAGAATTTAACGATGAGAAATTTCAATGCAAATGCCCAAAATGTGGTTTTGTTTTTGATGTAGACAAGCAATAGGAAGTGTATACAATGAAAGAATATGAATGGAATCTAAAAGATTTACAAAACATCCCAAAGAACAATTATAAAGTGTTTTCATGTTTTGCGTGTGGAGGTGGCTCATCAATGGGTTACAAACTAGCAGGATATGACGTTATAGGAAATTGTGAAATTGACAAGAAAATTAACGAGATTTATGTGAAAAATCATCATCCCAAATATAATTATTGCATGGGAATTCAAGAAATGAATAAATTGAAAGAATTACCTGCAGAATTATACAATTTAGATGTATTAGATGGAAGCCCACCATGTAGTACATTTTCAATGGCAGGACAAAGAGAAGAAAACTGGGGTAAAAATAAAATGTTTAGAGAAGGTCAAACAAAGCAAGTGCTGGATGACCTCTTTTTTGAATTTATAGATTTAGCAGAAATATTAAAACCTAAGATTATAATTGCAGAAAATGTAAAAGGACTTGTAATGGGAAATGCAAAAGGATATGTAAATATGATCGTAAAAAGGTTTAATGAAATAGGGTACAATGTTCAATTATTTTTATTAAATGCTGCAAGAATGGGAGTTCCACAACGTAG
>ENA-ORNW01000670-ORNW01000670.1-human-gut-metagenome-genome-assembly--contig:-NODE-670-length-31747-cov-6.090780_pt1 | contig 31747 bp, 27 predicted proteins | sample MGYA00242121_ERZ509034 | MGnify/ENA primary metagenome ERZ509034 (study PRJEB26280, sample SAMEA2338689) | human gut metagenome | biome: human gut; feature: human-associated habitat; material: faeces... | reverse complement strand
AAGCTCGATGCCGCGCTCCCTGCCGGTACATACGAATGTACCGCGTATTTCCACAACTTAGACCCTGAAACCGGCGAAATCATCGGCACGACCGGGGCAATCATCAATATCACTATCAAAAATTAACAGTAAAAAAGGAGATTTTACCATGAAGAACACTAAGAAAATCGTATCTCTCATTCTCGCTATCTGCATGATCGCATCCCTCGCCATTTCCGCTTCCGCTGCCAATACCATTGATGCTTCGGGCGGCACGGGCACGTCCTCTGTCACGCTCTCGTCCACCGCTGACGGCAGCATCGGCGGCGATCCCGCTGCCACCAAGATGTCCGTGACCGTCCCCACTGTTCTGCCCATTGCAGTCGGCACGGATGGCACCGTTTCCACCGCTACCGATACAAAGATCGTTAATAACAGCTTCGGCGCGGTCAAGGTCAACAGCGTTTCCATCGAAGCTGCACAGGGTTGGAGTCTTGCGGCGTTTGGCGATAAATCCACCCTCGCGCACGAAAAGGTCAACTCCAACAAGTTTGGTTTCCAGATTTCGCTCGGCAACGGCGAAAAGAAGCTGACCGACAACAAGAACGCCAGCAAGCAGACGCTTCTGGACAGCGCCGTGGAGGGCTGCTTCATGTCCGGCGTGGGCGACACCTCTGCAAACAGCATCGGCATTGCCTATGACGCCATTGTTACGCCCGTCAGTGAAGCCGTAACCAACACTGCCATTGCAAGCGTCCTGTTCATCATCGCTTGGGATGCAGTCTAATCTACTCGCTATTGCAAAGGGGAACGCCAAAAGCGTTCCCCTTAAATTCTAACAGGAGGACTTCAACATGAAACACAAACGAATCCTCGCAATGCTTCTTGCCGTGGCGTCCTGCCTGTCGCTGGCGGTTTCGGCATCGGCGGCAAGCACAGCCAGAAAAGCTACAGATTTCAAGGACTTTGACCGCAACGCATGGTACGCGGATGCTGTCAGTGCCGCCGTGGACAACGGCCTTTTGTACGGCAAATCCAACACCATTATCGACCCGAATGGAGATATGACCCGCGCAGAGATGGCAGCAATCATCAATCGCTCGTTCGGTTGCTACAAAACGGCGGACATTTCGCAGTATAAGGACGTATCCAAGAGCAAGTGGTATTACAAAGATGTTGCGCTTGCCGTCCAGATGGGTACTTATAACGGGCGCAGTTCTTCCTCAATGGCACCAGATTCGCCTATCACGCGGCAGGAAGCCATGACGGTCGTTGCCCGTGCGCTGGAACTGGACTACGATTCGTATTCCAAAACAGACCTGTCTGCATTTTCCGACCGCAGCGAGATTTCCAACTGGGCGCTGCCCTACGTCCGGGCGATGGTTGGTGCGGATTATATTCACGGCAGAGGAAAAATTCTTGCGCCGCAGGACAACATCACCCGCGCCGAGTTCGCGCAGATTTTCGCAAACATCATCAAGAACTATATCAACGTCAAGGGAGAATACGTCAAAGACCATGATGGAAACCTGCTCGTTCGCTGCACGGATGTGACGCTCAAGGACATGACGATCAAGGGCGACCTCATCATCGGCTGCGGCGCGGCTGACGGAAAGGTTACGCTCGACAACGTGACCGTGACCGGCAGGCTGCTCGTCTGGGGCGGCGGTACAAAGGCCGTGTATTGCAATAATGGGACACAAATGCCGGAAGTGGTTGTGGCGAGAGTGGACGATGCCGTGAAGGTCATTTACGACCGGGATTCCACGCTTGCGGTCATTGACACGATCAAAACCAGAATCACCGAGCGCGCAAAGCAGAACAAAGAGACTGAGATCATCTTTTACGATGTCAGCGGACTGCGCGAAGCCCAAAAGCAACTCAACGCTATCGTCGCAGGAAGTCAGCTTTCTGTTGTTGCTCCGGCTCATCTGTATGCTATTGTCGGGGCAACCGACGTGAAGGCTGAGTTCACGAACAATAGCAAGAGCGATACCTACAAAATCGAGATTCGCCGCAACAAGGACAATGCACTGATTGCCGACGCCTTTGAGCTGGCTGCGGGCAAGAGCATTTCGGCGCTGACGCTGCTGGACGCGCCGGAGTTCGGGAACGTGGATTGCACCGTGACCGTCACGGCGTATCGTGACGGCAAGCAGATCGGCACGCTGAACACGGAGTTGACGCTCCACACCGCCTACCTCTGGCCAAAGGAGGTGCAGTAACGCGATGAAAACCTATCAGAAAGCGGCGGCGCTGCTTCTGGCGCTGGCGCTCATTTTTGCGTTTCCTGTGCCTGCATCGGCAGCGGAAACGACCGAGGCGCGCGTGCCGGTGACGCTCACGGTAGTCAACACCGTCAGTCCGATTTCGTGTACCGTACCCGCCGCGCTGCCAGTTTCGCTCGTAGACGGCTATGTGGTTTGCGCCAACAACGCGGCCATTACGAACACCGGCAAGACCGGCGCGATCAAGGTCACAAAAGTTGACGTGCAGGCGGGAACGTTTGAGATCGGCAGCTACGATGATTTCAGCGCCGGCAAAAACAGCATTGCACTCAGCATCAACGGCTGCCCCACCAAGGGCGCGGGCGCACTGACGCTTGTGGACGGCGCATTTCCGGCAATTCCGGCTGAGAAAAATCTCGCCATCCGCTATAAAGCGAAAGTTTCTGCGTCCGAGGCTGTTACGAACGTCAATGCGGCAACGATTGTATTCACCATTGCCGCTGTGAGTGAAAAGGAGGCTGCATGATGAAGAATTTCAAGAAATTCACCGCATTTGTGCTTGCCCTCTGTATGATGTTTTCGCTGAGCATTTCGGCGTTTGCAGCGGAAGAACATGACCACCATGAACACACAGTCTATGAAAGCGCACCGGATGAAGAAATCGCTGTGCAGTCCGCTGAAGCTGTGACCAACGGCACAATTCCGGGCAGCAGCATCAAGTGGTCGCTGGATTCCAAAGGCTGGCTGACCATCTCCGGCAGCGGCGAAGCGCCAGTATTTACGAGCGCAGACGATCAGCCGTGGGCGGCTGTCCGCGAGGAAATCACCGAAGTCTGGTTCGAGGATGTGGAAACGCTGACAATTTCAGACCTTGCGTACTGGTTCGAGGGCTGCACAAGCCTGACCACCGCTGAGCTGCCCCTTGCGCCGGTCATTGGCAGACACGCATTTTATGGCTGCTCCAAGCTGAGTACGATCACGATGTATTACGGCGAGACCGTTCTGAAAAGCATTGGTGAGGACGCTTTCTGGCGGGAAAACGACAGCGGCGATACCCTCTATATCGCCTACATCATCGGCTACCCGGAATCGACCGTGCCGTTCTACACCTATGATTGGGCGGCAAGCAATCGAAGCAGCCGGTATTTTTACGATTTGTACGGCGTGTATCCCAATGCGGACACTGCAAACGCGGCAGTCAATACCGCATCCGTGTCCGGCATCCAGAAAGCCCCCGGCATTTCGCTGACCGCTTCTACCGGCATTGTTGGCAACTGCCCAAGCTGCGGGAAATACTCACTGCAAGGAACGTATGTATCGCAGACCCATACCTCGCGCGGCCATGCCGAGTACTATGAGTGCTACCTCTGCCATTACACAAAAAATCTTGGCACTTATGTGTATAAAGACCATGGTTCTGGTTCGTATGGTTCGTGGACCTGCCCGGACTGCGGCAGTCACACATGGGTTCTGGAATATGAAAATGATGCCACCTGCACGCGAAACGGCTATCGGGAATATAGCTGCGCCTGCGGTCAGACCAAGCGCGAAACCATCTACGCAACCGGCCACAGCTATAGATATGGGAGCTGGGAGCAGCATTCTTCCACCCAGCACCGGCGCGAAGCCTATTGCCGGAATTGCGGCGATTCGGATTATGAATACGCCAGTCACAGCATGAGCTACGGAAGCTGGAGCAACTATTCTTCTTCACAACACAGCCGAACGGCAACGTGCCGCACCTGCGGATACAGCACTACGGATTACGGCAATCATAGCTATTCCACCGGTTCGTGGAGTAAGTATTCCGACACCCAGCACCGCCGTACAAAGACCTGTTCCGGTTGCGGCGCGAGTACATACGATTACGCAAATCACACCTATTCGTATGGTTCGTGGTCGAAAGCAGATGACGCGCAGCATAAACGTACCAAGACCTGCTCCGCCTGCGGCGACAGCACAACGGAGTACGCCGATCATGTGGACGCAAACGGCGATGGAAAGTGCGACGACTGCGGCGCGACCGTCAGCCTGACAATCAAGTGGGACGCAGGCACGAACGGCGGCACAATTGGCGGCAATGCCAGCTTTTCCGAAACCGTGAAGCCGAACAGCAGACCGACCGCGCCAGGCAGCGTTCCCGTCAAGACCGGCTACACGTTCAAGGGCTGGTTCACGGCCAAGAGTGGCGGCAGTCTTTACAGTACGGTCACGATCACCAGCAGCACGACATTTTACGCGCAGTTTGAAGCGAACAAGTACGCTGTGACGTGGGATTTGGGAACTGGGCAGAACGAAACCACAGAGCAGACCTACGGCGAAAAACTTGTCCTGCCCGCAGAGCCGACACGCAAGAACGCCGAGTTCTTAGGTTGGTTCACAGAAGCAGACGGCGGCACGCAGGTCACAGCGAATGACGTTTTCACGGACACTTCGGATGTCACCTACTATGCCCATTGGGAAATTACCGAAGTCTTTTCCGTGACCGTGCCGGTTGTCCTACCCCTCACAGTCGATGAAAACGGCGAAGTTCACACCGGCAGTGCGGAAATCATCAATGCGTCTACCGGCGCGGTGATCGTTTCCTCTGTCAGCATCAGCACAAAAAACGGCTGGCAGCTTGTACCCTATACGACAGACATGGCGCACGAAAAGGTAGACGCGAAGCTGCTCGGTTTCAAAATCAACGATTTGGAAACGAAGAACAACGGCGGTGCAGAAACGTTTACCCTGTCCGCGCCGTGGCAGATCGCAGAAAACGGCAGACTGCCCATTTCTTATGATGCGGTAGTGTCCGCCGTTTCCCAGCCGGTCACAGAGCAGGATGTGCTGAGCATCGTGTTCGTGCTGGAATGGGCAGAGGGTTAAGCGCATGGAAGAACAAAAAGCCATAGAGCAGATGACCGTTCTTATGGTCGAACCCGGATATGAACCCTATGAAAAGGCCATTCCGAACACCCTAGCAGCAAAGCAGGAGCTTGTCGGCGGTCTCATTACCGCCATCTATCCGTATGAGGAAATGGTCGCCATTGTTGCAAATGATGAAAGCATCCTCTTGGGGATGGACTTCAACCGCAGCGTGGAGGGCGGCTACGGCGGCGTTTTTGGGCCGTTTTTCGTGTGCGGGCTGACGGAGGATGACTTCTGCTCCCTCCCACCTGACCAGATCGAGCGGTTCAAGAAGAAATTTCACAAAGCAGAAATCCTGCTCGGCGTGCGCGGCAATGACCTGATTACACTGAAAGTTGAGCCGAAACAGAAAGATTTGAAACCCGAAAAGCAGCGCCGCCCGCCCACGCAGGAGCGCTGAGATGGACTTTACATTGACCGGCACAACGCCGGAAGAAAAGCTCAAGGAGCTGACCGACAAGCTGGAACAGGGAGTGCGCGAGATTTTCACCAGTGGGCGCTACGCAGAATATCTGGCTGTCATGTCCAAGTTTCATTCATACAGCTATGGAAATGTCCTGCTCATCCTCATGCAGAACCCGGCCGCAACCCATGTGGCCGGGTTTCAGGCATGGAAGAAGAACTTTGAACGCACGGTCAAAGCTGGCGAGCATGGGCTAAAAATTCTCGCGCCCTGTCCATATCGGCGCTTTATCGAACAAGACCGTTTGGACACGAATGGAAAACCGCTTTTAGATGCAAACGGCAAGCCACTTCGGGAGCGGACGTTGGTGCAGCTCATGCGATTTCGCATCGTCACCGTCTTTGACATTTCACAGACCGAGGGAAAGGAACTGCCCGGCATCGGCATTTCAGAGCTTTCCGGCGATATTTCCCACTATGAGGAACTGGCGGACGCGATCACAGGCGTCTCGCCGGTTCCCATTTTATATGCCGCGCCGCCCGGCGCAGCCAAGGGCTGCTTCAATCATGTCACGGAGGAAATTCTTGTCCGCCCCGGCATGAGCCAGAAGCAGACCGTCAAGACCATGCTCCATGAGATCAGCCACGCCACACTTCACCGGCGCAAGGAAAACGAGCGTCCGACCAAAGATCAGCATACGCGCGAGGTCGAGGCCGAGAGCGTTGCCTACGTTGTCTGTCAGCATTTCGGCATTGATACCGCGGAATATTCCTTTGGCTATGTGGCCGGATGGAGCAAGGGCAAGGAGCTGGACGAGCTGAAAGCATCGCTTGATACCATCCGCACCTGCGCTGCCGGTCTGATCGATGCCATCGAAGCGCGGTGTCCATCCTTATGTCCGCAGGAAATCCAGCCGCAGGAAAAAACACATGGAGGTGAAGCAAGAGCATGAATGATTTTCAACCAGATATTCTGGAATTTCTTGCAGAAATCGTCCAGAAGAACACCCACGCATACGCCGCAGACTTTGACTATGATGCGAAGCGGCTTTGGGACAGCGCGCAGGAGACGGACATGGAGCGGCGCTCGTTTCTCTGGATGAGCCGTATGCACGGAACATGGTGCGTGTTGGAACGAGAAGCATTTCTGGATGATACCAACGCCAACTGCATCTGGACGCATTACGCGGACTGCCCGGAGGGGATTCTGGCGTACCGCATTGTGGTCGAGGGCATCCGGGATGGCAAACTGGCAGGCAAGGTCATTCCCATCGACTATGCAAAGCAGGTCCGGCGCGTCATGCAATCCGCGCTGCCGGTTGCAAAAATTCAGTATCGGGACAAGGATGAGTATTTCTGTGAAAACAGCTACCACGCCTTTATGAACAGCACACTGCCCTACGAGGATGGGATCCATGACATCCGCTATGTGCCGGAAAGCGAAGCGGAGCTGACGCGGATCATGATGCTGGAGCATCGGATGGAAAAGCAGGATAAGCGCCCTCGACGGACAAAATCTGTTACCATGCAGCGGTAACGGAATCAGCACCGCTTGCGGTGCTGATTTAGCAAGTATGTCGTTTGTTAAACGACCCTTGTTAGGGGTGAACCCCTAAGACCCCCGCGTTTTGCGTCTCACGGTGAGACGCATTTCTATATGACGATGCGCCGGAAATGCGTCTCATGGTGAGACGCATTTCAACTGGACAGGAGGGATTTTTTGCGCAGTCGATCACATTTCACTGGCGTATGGCTGAACGACGCGGAATATCGGCAACTCATGCAGCTTTGCCAGAGCAGCGGTCTGTCTGCCAGCGCCATGATCCGCAAATGTATTCTGGGTGAAACCGTCAAGCCGCGCCCACCGGACTGCTATGCGGAGCTTTTGCGTGTGCTGTCTGGCATCGGCACGAACATCAACCAGCTTGCGCACTGGGCGAACGGCAAGGGCTATGTCACACAGGCACAAATCCATGATGCCGCACGCTTTGCGCGAGAAGCGTGGGAGCTGGTGCGGGAGTCGATATAATGGCATACGATAAGATTATCGTCATTCATTCCCGGCTGGATCGCTGCCTGGATTACGTTCAAAATGACGGCAAAACGGATTTGGGAAACGCCGTGGATTATATCTGTGATCCTGTCAAAGCGGGTTTCCAGACGGCAATCAACTGTACGCTGGATAAGCCTTTTTTACAGATGCAGGAAACCAAACGGCGCTGGGATAAGCACGGCGGGATTCTCGGTTATCATATCATTCACTCTTATGCTCCCGGCGAGGTCACACCGGAACAGGCACACGAAGCGGGCGTAGAGTTCGCACGGCGACTGTTAGGAGACAAATATGAAGCCGTTGTCTGTACGCACACCGACCGTGACCATCTGCATTGTCACATTGTTTTCAATTCCGTTTCATTCATGGACGGCAAAAAGTACCGGAGTGATTTCAAAAGCTATTTCCACGATCTGCGCGGCATTTCTAATGAGGTCAGCCGGGAGCGCGGATACTCCGTGATTGAACCGGATGGGAAAGGCGCTTCCTACGCTGCATGGAACGCAGGAAAGCGCGGCAGCGGTACAATCCGTGACCTTATCCGTCGTGACATAGACGCAGCGCTGGCTGGAAGCTTGACCTATGATACGTTTTTGGAAACGTTGCGGCGGCATGGCTATTCTGTCAAGCGCAGCCCAAATGTCAAGCATACCGCCGTCCGTCCACCGGGCGGGCAGCGGTTCGTCCGCGTGGAAAGTCTTGGCCTTGGCTATACGGAAGCAGAGCTGATGCAACGCTTGAACGAGCAGCGGCACGAACCGGAACCGACAGCGCCAGTTTTTTCAGCACAAAAGCGCTATACCATTCGCCGCCGTCCGCGACACTATCTACCCGTCAAGCGCGGCAGCTTCCGCGCTCTGTACTTATATTATTTGTATCTACTGTCACCGCGTAAGCGGAAACCGCAGAAAATCCCATTTGAAACGCGGACCGAAATCCGCCGGGCGAAGCAATACCGGCAGCAATTCTTCCTTTTGCAGAAGTATCACATAGATACAAAGCCAGAGTTAGAAATGCTGTCCGATGCGTTATCGAATGAGATGCAGATATTAGTAGACCAGCGCAAGGAGCTATACGCATTGCGCCGGGAGCAGCCGTCTGAGCAGCTTGACGCTGACATTGACAGCCTGACCGCACAGCTCAGGCCCTTGCGCCGGGAACTGCGGTTATGCGGAAAAATCGTGGAATATGCGCCGCGGATGTTAAAGCAGGTGCGGGAAAGCACTTCACCATCAACAGAAAATCATTTGCCAAACAAGGCAAAAGAAAGGAGGCACAGCCTATGGAGGTAAGCGGCGAAGCTGCTGATCTCGTGATGAAAGAGGGCGTACAAATTTCAGAAGAAGCAATTAAACTACTTGCGCGGGGCGCAAAGAATCTCGCGGCACTCTTGTATGCACTGGCAAAGGATCAGAAAAAGTTATACGGCAAGGTGAACATGAACCGGCTGCTCAGTGAACAGCGCCCCATCGAAGTTTTGCCCTTGCGCACAGAGGATTTTGACGAGTTCAAGCGCAGAGCCAAGAAAGTCGGCTTGTTATTTTCAACCATTTTGGACAAGAAAGGCGACGCGCCATACCTTGAAATTCTGACCAACATTGACCATCTCTCGCAGGCAAATTATATCCTAGAGCAGATGGGGTATCAACCCAAACAGCCGGAGGACGCGCAGCCAAAAAAAGCGCAGACCCCTGCCCAACCAGAACCATCCTTGCAAAAGCAAAGGAGTGGCTTGACGCAGGGGCCGATTTCGACCAGTAGTGAAGAAAAACAGCCGGTTCGTGGGCGACTGGCAGCATTACGCGCCGCCGCAGAGCGGACGCGGCCAGAACCCCAGCGCGAGCTGGAGCATATCAGGTAATAGGAGTGAGTATTATCTTGAATTTAGCAGATTTAGTAAATGAAAAGAATCAGAGCAGCGAACTCTGGCAGGCGCAGCGGCAGGCTGACCGCGAAAACACAAACGCCATGCAGGACGCAGGTATTGTTCAGATCACCAGCGACCCGGACGCTTATTTGCGGTATCTGAATTGTCAGGCCGACAATCCGAGTTACAGCGCGGGCAATGTCGCACTCGTTATGGTGCAGGATCAGGGGGCAACTGTTTTCGGAACAAAAGACCGCTGGAAAAGCCTGATGCGCAGCGTATCTCCGACCGAGGAAAAGAACGGCGTCAAAATCTTCACCCGTTCATCTTTTGGAAAGGGCTACACGCTGACCGACGTGTATGACGTGCGGCAAACGACCGGACGTGACCTGAAGCATACCGTATTGCAGCCGGACAGCAAGGAAATGACGGAAGCCCTCAAAACGCTCCTGAATTATTGTGTTGTGCCGCTGGTGAGTGATGAGAGTATCCCCATGCCTGCGCTCTACGACCCAAACCAGATGAAAATGGCGGTCAATCCGAAATATAACGATGCAGAAGCGTTCGCAGGCATCGCAGCAAAGATCGCCCACGTCCGTTTTCATGCCAAAGGCTATAATCAGAACTATTCGCGGGATGATTATGAGCTGGATGCGCAGAGCGTCGGCTATATGATCTGTCGTCGCTTTGGTGTTCCGTGTGAAGCGCCCGACGTATCAAATCTGGCGGCGTTCTATGACGGGTTTGACCCACAAGATCGACGGCAGGCACTCGGACAGATACAAGATATGTCACAGAAGATCGGCGGCAGCATTGAACGCGCAATTTCCCCACAGACACGCACAAGAAATATGAATCGTACTGCGCGATAAAGTGATTCGCCGTCACGATCCGAAACCGCTTTGACGGTTGTGCTCCCCTTGCGGGGAACATACTCCGCTGGCTGTCCGCAGTCAAGGCCGGTCGATGCTGACGCATCGGCCGCAGAGCCAGCCAGTGTGCGCACTGGCTGGGCCTTGACAGCGACCACCCAGCGGAAGTGTGGCAGCCAAGGGGAGCAAACCAGAGAAGCCCGCTTGCGCGGGCTTTTGCACCGTGGGAGGCTATGTGTCCGACTGGGAAATACGTCTCACGGTGAGACTGATTTTGCGTCCCGACTTGGGACAGATTTAGGAGGAATCATATTTGAGAAAACTGCTTTTTATACTTCCGTCTGTGCTGCTGTTGGCGGCGGCCGGTCTGCTGCTTCTGTGCAAGCGCCATGCAGACCGCACCGGTCTGGCCTGTATGGATATTGACCTGTGAGGAATCAAAAGAAGTCATTTCGCAGCGCCGCCCCAGTGTGGGCGGCGTTTGTCGTCCCCATCATCTGGCTTGCGGTTCTCATGGCAGGATGCTATGAACCTGGCATGACAATTTTCACGCTGATGGATGCTTTTTCAGCCGCGACGAAGAATCCATTTTCTTTGCACTGGACAACCTACACGCCAAAGTTTATCGGTATCTTTTTACTGCTCTATGGCGGCGCGATCCTGTTCTATTACACAGGACAAAAGAATATGCGGCCCGGCGAGGAACATGGCTCCGCGTCGTGGGGCAGTGTCCGGGATCTGGACAAGAAGTACCGCGACAAGGATGCAGGCAAAAACGTCATACTGACCCAACACCTGCAAATGAGTATGAACGGCAAGCTGCACCGCAGAAACCTGTTGCAGATCATTGTCGGAGGCTCCGGTTCGGGCAAGACGCGGTTCCTTGCAAAACCGAATCTTATGCTTGCAAATGCCAGCTTTATCGTCACTGACCCAAAGGGGGAGATGCTCCGTGCCGTCGGAAATCTGTTTCTGGAGGAAGGCTACGTCCTGCGCGTTTTTGATCTGATCGACCCGTCAAAATCAGACTGCTACAACCCGTTTTGCTACATACGCAAGGACGCAGACGTGTTCAAGCTGATCGACAATTTCATCAAAAACACCACGCCGAAAGGTGCAAAAGCAAATGATCCATTCTGGGAGAAATCGGAGACGGCGCTTGACGCTGCGCTCATGCTCTATCTGCTGCACGAAGCGCCGGTTGAAGATCAGAACATGGAAACGATTCTGTATATGATTGAAAACGGCGGTGCAAAGGAAGAAGATGACGATTATCAATCGCCGCTTGACCTGCTCTTTGAAGCCTTGGAGGAAGAACAGCCCGATCACATTGCCGTGCGGCAATACCATATTTTCAAGCAAGCCGCGGGCAAGACCGCTAAGAGCATCTTGGTGAGCGCCGCTGTCCGGTTGGCATCCTTCACGTTACCGGAAATTCAGCACATCACCGCCAGCGACGATATGGAGCTTGGCAAGCTCGGAGAGCGCAAACAAGCCATCTTCTGCATCATCCCGGACAGCAACGACGCATCACTCAATTTCCTTGTCGGTATGCTCTACACGCAAGCGTTTCAGGAGCTTTACTATCAGGCAGACAAAATCCATCAAGGGGCGCTGCCTGTTCCCGTGCGGCTGATGTTCGATGAATTTGCGAACGTGGCCTTACCCGACGGCTATGCCCGATTGCAGGCGACTATGCGCTCTCGAAACATTATGTCAACTATCATCCTGCAAAATATTTCGCAGCTCAAGGCGCTGTTCAAGGACGATTGGGAGGGCATCATCGGCAACGCGGACAGCTTTGTGTACTTAGGCGGCAACGAACAATCGACGCACAAATATATTTCGGAGCTGCTTGGGAAAGAAACGATTGATACCCGGACATCCAGCCAGAGTAAGGGCAGGAACGGTTCGTTCAGTCAGAATTTCCAACAAACCGGGCGCGAGCTTATGACCCCGGATGAAGTACGGCGGCTTGACAACAAGAACGCAATCGTTCTGATCCGCGGCGAGAAGCCGGTCATTGATGAAAAGTACGACATTCTGAAGCACCCAAATATTCACCGCACGGAGGACGGCGGCGCGCCGCCGTATCTCCACACGCCGCTGCGCGCGTTCGCGGCAGACGATCTTTCGTTCCCCATTGAAAACATCGACGATATTGATTTTTTGGAGGATTAACATGAAACATGAATTAACCCCGCAGCGTAAGGAGCGCCGCATCATGGCTGTCTGGACCAGCCTTGTGCTGACAACGGCACTGTTCACGACCTCGGCGTTCGCCGCTGACAGTGACCCGCTGACCATCGTAAATAACCTGTCCGACTTCATTTTTTCCTGCATCAAGGCGATCGGCATTATCATCCTCGGCTGGGGCGTCGTGCAGCTCGGTATGTCTGTGCAGTCGCACGACGCGACGCAGAGAACGCAGGGCGTCCTCTGTCTGTTCGGTGGTTTGCTGATTGCCTTTGCAAAGGAAATTCTGACGGCTATCGGCGTGGTGTAAGTAAAAGAAATGCGCCCCGACTTGGGACGCATTTCAGCTAGACTATACTTTCTTATATGCAGTAATTTTCTTCCAGTTTTCCGGAAATCCCATAAGCCGAAGCAGATCCGTACCGGCTAACTGACGATTTTCACGATCCGCCTTATCAATCAGCTTGGCTAACTGTGCCTTATATGTCAGGAAGTCTTTGTTTGGCAGCAAGTAGCGAAAAGACAGTACCAACGCAAAATAATCATGTTTTCCATATATGTACTGTTGACCATTCTGCGGAATCTGCATCTTTTTATGGAGCGGCAAGTCCGAAATGTCATTCTTTGTGTTGTAGGAGAAAAGGCGTTCATTGTGTGCGCAGACATTGCGGAATTTAGTTAGCACCTCCAGCATGGAGCCTAACTGCTTTTCCCGAACGCCCACAAATTCCTTGCTGATTGCAGCTTGGATTTTAGACTGAGAAAGGGCGTACATCTTGGATAGTGTTCCAAACGTCAGCGCATTGATCAGTACCCATAACGGCACATTTCCATGTACCTGTTTATGATGCTCGATATACGGATAGTCTGTCGTATGCGAAAGAAACGGTTGTAAATGCCGCGTAATCAACTTTTGAACCTCACGCGGGTTTATACGCCCCATGAGATTATAGTTATTTGCGTCCAGATAACTGTTCTGACTCTCTCCAAACTGACTGCAAAACGCATACGAATACGCAGAGCGGATGTGTCGCTCCACTTGCAGCAAATAGCGCAGCGTGAGTTCCCGAAGCTGTTCATCGAAACGATAGAGCGCAACAATATCATCCAGCGTCGTTCCGTCGCGGTAATCTTTTGTCGTGGGATTTTTGAACAAGTCCTTGTAGCCGGAAATCAGCGCAAAATATCCATAGTGGTGCAGCGTGATAGCTGCTGCGGCATCATCCGTAATTGTCAGGTTCTTGTCTTTCAGTTTTTGAATCTGTTGGGGATATGTCAGAAACGGTTTCGGCATTTACACCATCCTCTCAGGTGTGAAAAAGGGAGCCCCCGCAGGGACTCCCCCGGTTGCAGGCCCCGCGAGCATCTGCAACTCGATCACTACGGTAAGTATAACGCAAGATTTTGTATCTGTCAACCAGAGAACAGGCAACAAAATTACGTTTACTCGCCATAGCATTATGAAGTATAGTCGCTCCATCATAAAAATATGCATAGAAACGGAGATGAAATCATGTGAGTGATAACTGGGTCGTATCGACCCTTGAAAACGCGCTTTCCAACTGGAATGACCATTTGGCTGAAATCTGGTCGCTTGTTTCACAGACACCGGAAAGTTTTCGCGGCGGCGAGATATGGACGGTCATTGTCAGTATCCACAACGCTCTGGTAGGCCTTGGCTATGGTCTGTTGGTGCTGTTTTTTGCAATGGGTGTGTTTCGCTCGGCAGCCAGCTTCCGCGAACTGCAAAGGCCGGAATTTGCCCTGCGGCATTTTATTCGATTTCTGCTGGCGAAAGTGGCAGTCGGCTCATCACTGGAACTGATAAACGGCATCTACAAAATCTGTGGCGGCGTGGTCAGTACCGTCATGGGTGGTATCGGCTCTGCGATTTCTACAACAGCCACTTTGCCAGATAAAATCGTCGAAGCCATTGAAGATGTGAGTTTTCTGGAATCCATTCCGCTCTGGCTGGTGTCACTGCTGGGCAGTCTGCTGATTACGATTTTGTCCTATGTGCTGATTTTGACTGTCTATGGCCGTTTTTTCAAAATCTTCATTTACACTGCCATTGCGCCCCTGCCGCTGGCATCGTTCGCAGGAGAAGCAACCTCGCGCACCGGGCAAACGTTTCTAAAAAGCTACGTCGGCGTGTGTATGGAGGGCGCGGTCATTGTACTATCCTGCGTGATCTATTCCGCTTTTTTATCTGGCGGCAGTACGGCGCTGGATGAATCACTGCCCGCCGTCACGATGGTCTGGCAGTACATCGGGCAGCTTATGTTCAATATGCTGGTGTTGACCGGTCTTGTCAAAGGCTCTGACCGGCTGGTGCATGAAATGCTCGGTGCATAAAAGAATTGCGTCCCAAGTCGGGACGCAATTCTTTCTGACTGTTCAGAGAAATTCCAGTGTTCTGGATTCTCCTGGCTTCAAATCCTTTGTGTAGTAATGAAGGAACTCTGCCATGATCTGTTCTTCGCGTTTTTGGCGAATGTAGCGGATTGTCCAGCACAAGACGAAGAACAGCACGCAGGCAATGAAGATCAAAATACAAGCGCCCAGCGCGGCCAGAAGAGTTTCGTTGCCACAAAGTAGCAGCCTAATGGTAGAAGCCGCAGTTTCCAGAGGATGCGGATTGCCATTGGCAGGCTCCCCAGTACCAGACCAACGATCAAGAGTTGACGGCCTATTTCCTTGAATAAAATTAGTGTAGAGTTCATAGCATTTTCTCCTTTTTATCAAGTTTTTACCTATAAATATTATCTCATATCCTAAAATTTCTGTCAAATTTTCAACAAATCGGAGGCGATTTTTATAGAAGTCAAAATTCCAAAAGAAATCCGCGCGCACCGGGAAACGATCTTCTTCGGCCTTTCTGCGCGGCAGTTTATTTGCGCAATTCTGGCCGTCGCGCTGGCGGCTGGCATCTATCTCGGTTTAGGAAATATCATCGGCAAAGAAGCTGCAAGCTGGCTGTGTCTGCTGGTGGCAGCTCCGGTTGCTATTGCCGGGTTCTTCCATTACAACGGCATGAGCTTAGAACAGTTTCTTTGGGCGTTTATTAAATCCGAAATTCTCTGTGCAGGTCCACGCCGGTTTGATTCTGTGAACCTGCATGAAGAACTGTTTTCGGGCGTGGAGGGCTTGCGAGAATGATGAAATCGTTGTTGGCTGCAAACCGCAGCGAAAAAGATTCTTTTCGGATTCCGCACAGTGTCCAGCAATCCATTCCCATCCGACGCATCTTCACAGACGGCATCTGGCAGGTCGGACAGAAGTACAGTAAAACGTGGCGCTTTTCGGATATAAATTACGCCGCATCGTCGTTAGACGACCGACGCAGTATCTTCCGTTCGTATGGCGCTGTTCTCAATTCTTTGCCGACCGACGCGACCGCGAAAATCACGATCATCAACCGCCGCCTGAATCCGGTTGACTTCCAGCGCACGATGCTCATGCCGGAGTGCAGCGACGGTTTGGACTACTATCGCGGCGAGTACAACCAGATCATCTTGGACAAAGCGGCTGAAAGCAACAATCTGGTGCAGGAAAAGTACATCACACTGTCAATCGGCTTACGGAAGATCGAGCAGACCCGCGCCTATTTCCGCCGCGTCGATACCAACCTGTCTGCCAGTTTCGGGCGGCTGGATTCCGGGGCATACGCCATTTCCTGCGCTGACCGGCTGCGGCTCCTGCATGACTTCTTCCGACCTGGCGAAGAAGCGTCTTTCCGGTTTGACCTGTCCGCGAACATCAAGCGCGGCATCGACTTCCGCGACCTGATCTGCCCGGACGGGCTGCAATTCCGCGCCGGGTATTTTGAAATGGGCGGCAAATTTGGACGGGTGCTTTTTATGCGCGACTACGCATCTTTTATCAGCGACGAAATGATAAAGGACCTGTCTGACTTCTCCAGAAACCTGCTGCTGTCCATTGACATTCTTCCGATTCCCACCGAAGAAGCTGTGCGTGAGGTGCAAAGCCGAATCCTCGGCGTAGAAACGGACATTACACGCTGGCAGCAAAGGCAGAATCGGCAGAACAATTTTACCGCGACCGTGCCGTATGACTTGGAGCAAATGCGCACCGAATCGAAAGACCTGTTGGAAGATCTGACTGCCCGCGACCAGCGGCTCATGTTTGCCTGTGTAACGCTCGTTCATATCGCGGACAGCTTGGAGCAGCTTGACGCGGATACGCAAACGCTGCAATCCATCGCGCAGGAAAAGCTATGTGGTTTTTCCGTTTTACGATACCAACAGGAGGACGGTTTGAATACTGTTTTGCCGTATGGCCTGCGGCGTATCCATGCTTTGCGGACGCTGACCACGGAAAGCTGTGCCGTCCTCATGCCGTTCCGGGCGCAGGAAATTCAAGACCCCGGCGGCTTGTATTACGGCGTCAACGCCATTTCCAAAAATCTCTTGATTTGTGACCGCAAGCGGCTCATTTCACCCCATGCGTTCTATCTCGGCGTGTCCGGTTCGGGCAAATCCGTGGCAATGAAAAATACCATCGCAAACGTCGCGCTGTCCACCAACGATGACATTATCATCATTGATGCCGAACGCGAATACGCGCCCATCGCACGGGCGTTGGGCGGCGAGGTCATTGAAATCTCTCCGAACAGCCAACACCATATCAATCCGCTCGATCTACAAGACGGGTACGAGGACGGCGAAAATCCCATTGCGATGAAATCCGAACTCATAACCAGTATCTTGGAGCAGCAAATGGGCGCGGGCTTACTGTCCGGTTCTCAGAAATCCATCATCGACCGATGCACGGCGAGTGTGTACCAGAACTATTTCCACGCAAGGGGCGAGCTGCCTATGCCGCTGCTGTCCGACTGGCGCGCGGAGGTGCTAAAGCAGCCAGACCCCGAAGCGCGTGAAATTGCCCTTGCCGCCGAGCTTATCACGGAGGGCAGCTTGAACGTGTTCGCGCACCCGACGAATGTGGATATTAACAACCGGATCGTCGTCCTTGACCTTTATGAGATGGGTGAACAGCTCCGCCCGACCGCTCTGGTCGTAGCACTCGAAGCCATTCAAAACCGCGTCATGGAGAACCGCAAGCGCGGCAAATACACTTGGGTATTCCTCGACGAAGTGTACTTGTATTTCAAATACAAATACTCCGGCGAAATCCTTTACCGCGCATGGAAAAGATTCCGCAAATACGGTGCTGCGTTGACAGCGGCAAGCCAGAACGTAGAAGAATGTCTGAAATCCGAAACGGCGCGTCTGATGTTCGCCAACTCGGAATTTCTGCTGCTGTTCAATCAGGCGGCAACCGACCGCGCAGAGCTGTCGAAGCTGCTTCACATTTCCGATACGCAGCTCAGCTATATCACAAACGCCGAAGCCGGTCACGGTCTGCTGCGCATGGGCGGCAGCATCGTGCCTTTCGTCAACACCATTCCCCGCCAGACAGAGCTATATAAGTTAATGACAACGACGCCGGGTGAAAGCCGATAATCTGTCCCAACTTGGGACGCAAAAACAAATCCCACCACGAGACACGTTTCCATTCGGAAAACGGATCTCATGGTGGGATTAAAATTTGTATCAATACAAATCGTGTCCCAACTTGGGACAGAATATGGAGGTGACTACAATTCCTGATATTCGAGAGCGAAACGACCGCCCGAAAGACAAGCAGCCAAAACATCAAGCTGTGTCCATCGTGCAGCGGCAGATGGTACAGAGATTTGTAAAAGAGCTAAATGACAGCGCGAATCAACCCGACCGCTCGGACAGCGCGGAACGCACGGCGACCGAACAGGTAGAAACGACCACCCGCGAAATCGTCCATGAAGCTGTCCAGCTGCCGCGTCGTGCGATTCAACACCCAGCCCGCAGAGAATCCGCGGATTCTTCCGCAAATGCACAGCTGGAGCAATCTGCCCAGCCGCACCACGCGCCGGAATCACCGCGAGAACGAACAGACGCGCCACGCACCCAGCCAGATGCGACGCCGCCGCAAAGCACACCGACACCCGCACCGCAGGAACAGGTCCGACGTGCCTATGTCCAACAAACCGCAAAAACGGCCGCGTCAGCGCTGCCAATCACGTCGGAACAGCCATGGGCGCGTCATGTTGCGCCATCCGCGCCGTTGACAGAGAATACGCCGCGTCAGCATACGGAGGATATACGCACCCGACCGGAACCGCAACGGCCGCAGAGCACACCGGCGCCTACACCGCAGGAACAGGCCCGTCGTGCCTATGTCCAGCAAACTGCAAAAACGGCCACATCAGCGTCACCGATCACGTCGGAGCAGCCGCAGCATACCACAGTGACCGCGCCATCGGTGGAAAATACGCCGCGACAGCGCACGAACGATGTGCGCACCCGGTCAGAACCGAATCAGCCGCAGAGCGCACCAGCGTCCACGCCGCAGGAGCAGACCCGTCGCGCCTATGTCCAGCAAGCCACAAAGGAGATCGTGTCAGCACCACCAATCACGCCGGAACAGCCGGAGGCGCAGCATCCCACAGTGACCACGCCAACGGTAGAAAATACACCTCGTCAGCGCACGGAGAACGTGCGTACACGACCGGAACAGCAGAAGCTACAAAGTATCTCCACGCCAACGTCGCAGGAGCAGGGGCGACGCGCGTATGTGCGGCGGGCAAAGAAATCCTGCGCAGAAAAAACGTCTGCGCTGGATCATCTGCATACGGAGCAGCCGGAAATCCGGCTTGCGGATAGTGCTCCGCAGAAAGAAGTTCCGGCGATTCGTGAAAAGCCGAAAGCACCGGAAATCCGCAGTCAAGTACATTCCAAAACCACACCAGCAAAACCGTCCACTATTCGCCATGAAAAGCAGCCGGACGCATGGACACCACGCAGCTCGGCGGCTCCAGTTATGCGCGGCAAAGAGCAGTCTATTCGTGAGCGGCCAGCAGTCACACAGGCGCACGATTTGCCGTCCGCGCCGCAGGAGCAGGCACGGCAAGCCTTTGTGGAAAAACAAGCGCAGCTCTCTCAAAATCCATCCATCGAATCCATCTATCCATCCGAATCGGCTGCCCCAATTCTGCCGCAGCCGCCTGTTTCGGAAGCACCCGCAATTACGCCAGAGCGTCAGCCGCTCACGGCTGGCAGCAAACCGGCCCCACCTGTCCAGCCACCAACACCAGCGCACACCCCACCAGTGGAGCAGCTGCCCGCCATCCGCGAGAAGCCGAAGTCAAACGCCGCGCCGAGGGAACGCCCCCGACGTGGTATTTCTATTCGTACAAGAGATTCAGAGCAGATCAGCGCTCCAAAAGTACAACCGAAAACGTCCGTATCGAAAACCGCGACAAAGCGTGCACGAAAAGCAGCGACGCAGGATGCACAGCGAAAGATGCTTAAAAAGAGCAACAACCGGGCTACCAGAGCAGCCGCCGCAGCCGCGAAAAAGCTGGCCGAAGCCGCGGCAAAGGCGGTCAAAGAGCTGATAAGCGCCCTTGCCAGTTTGGGCGGCGGCACAGCGCTTTTCATTGTGTTTTCCATCGTCATTGTCGCGGGCGCATTTCTGGCTTCTCCGTTGGGGATTCTCTTTGCCGACGAGCAGGAAAGCGACGATACCGTTCCGCTGGCAACCGCCATCGCAGAAATTCAGGGTGAATACCATACTGAATTGGAGCGCCTGCAAAACGGTGATTTTGTGTCTGTTCAGATCGTCGGGCAGGCCCCGGATTGGCGCGAAGTCGTAGCTGTGTTTGCGTCCAAAACGGCAGGCGCGGAGGACGGCATTGACGTTTTTACGCTTGACGAAGAACGTGTGGAGCTGCTGCGTCAAGTTTTCTGGGATATGTGCGGGATCACGACGGCAACGCAAACCGTTGACGTTCCGGACAGTGATCCGGATGACGATGTGGACGACAGCCACACGGGAATTGCGCTGACAATCACGATCACAGCCAAAACCGCTGAACAAATGCGTCTGATATACGTTTTTACAAAATATCAGAATGACGCGCTTGACATTCTGCTCGAAAATCTCGGCAGCCTGAATATTCCAATGGGTTCGCTGACCATTTCGCAGGAGGACGCGATTGCACTGCTTGAAAATCTCCCGGATGATCTTGACCCGGCACGAAAGGCCGTCGTGGAAACGGCAGTGCAGCTTGTCGGGCGCGTGTCGTACTTCTGGGGCGGAAAATCTTTGACGCTCGGCTGGGACGACCGCTGGGGTGTTCCAACGGAGGTCACAGCGTCAGGCAGCGGCTCCACGGGAACGATACGACCGTTCGGATTAGACTGTTCGGGGTTCGTCGATTGGTCATTCTACAACGCGACGAATGGCAGCTACTACCCCGGACGCGGCGGCGGAGCTGCCACACAGCACAGCTATTGCACCAACATTGCATGGAGCGAAGCGCAGCCGGGCGACCTTGTATTCTATCCGGACGATTCCCATGTCGGCATCGTTGGCGGTAAAGACGCAGACGGCAATCTCCTGATCGTCCATTGCAGCGGCGGCGCAAACGGCGTTGTTATCACCGGTTCAGCGGGATTCACCACTGTGGCAAGGCCGGACTGCTTTTCGCAATAATACCATAGTAATATTAACATAGCGCCGAGACAATTAAAAATCGTCTCGGCGCTGCTTTTTTTATTATTCACTCTTCAGGGTTTCCAGTGGGTCAACGGCTTCACCGTCAATAAGAACACCCAAATGCAAGTGCGGGCCAGTTGTCCAGCCGGAGTCTCCAGTTTTCGCAATGATCTGTCCCTGCCGAACTTCTGCTCCAGCGTTCACCAGAAATTCTGACAAATGCGCATATTGCGTCTGAACGCCATTCTCATGTTCCAGCGTCAGGATATAGCCGTATGCAGCGTCATAGCTGCAATCCAGAACGATGCCGTTGGCAACAGCAAGAACATTCGTGCCATAGTCTGCCGCAAAATCAGCGCCGGGATGTAAGGATTTTTGCTTTACGACCGGATTCTCCTGCCAGCCGTAGGAATTCAGCACTTCTGCGTTTGCGTCCTCCAGCGGATAGATATAGGCGGACGCTTCCGACCGAGGCAGTGTTTCCGATTCGATTTCCGATTCGGCGTTCTGTTCAGGCATGATAGGTAGCGTTGTCGAAAGTGGCTCCGATACTGGTACGCTCACAGCAACATTTTCTTCCGGAATTTCTTCCTGCACGGTGGGGACTATTTCCGGGATGGCACTTGGGCTTACTGCCTGCGTTGTAAAGACACTTACTGTCAGTACGAACAGAACAGATACGCAGATTCCAACCCATGCCGGAATCCTTTTGAAACTTAAAATCGCGCGAATCCGTTCTTCGGTGCTGCTTTTTGCAAAACCACTGCACAGCGGCGCTGATTTTGGATTTCGCTGCGCCATGTCAAGCAGCGTCAGCGCGTAAGCCTTCTTGCAATCCGGCCCCAGCGCACGCAGAACCGCTTCATCACATGCAAGCTCCATATCGCGGTTTGCAAGCCATACCATCAGCCAGACCAACGGATTCCACCAATACAGGCATAAGCATACAGTCAAAAGCAGCTTGCGCAGACAGTCCTTCCGCCGGATGTGCACCAGTTCGTGCGCCAAGATCAGCTGAAATTGTGCGTCTCCAACCGGCAGATCTTCCGGCAAAAGAACGGTCGGACGAAAAACGCCGAAGGTAAGCGGCGCACGACGACTGTTGCTCACGCAGATGCGAGGATCGCGCGAAAAGCGGAAGCGGTCAAGCAGCGCGTCAATGGACGGCTGCGGAGCAAGCCGTGTTCCGCGAAACCGACGTACCATGCAGGCATATCCGATCACAAAATATGCCGCAAGAAGTATCGCGCAAACGAGCCAGACAAGAAGCATCGGGCTGATTCCCGCGATATCCGCTGCTGGTTTTGCGGTGCTGTTGGTCGCCAAAGACGGAAACGGCGTTAGCGCATCTGATATGACACCGTTTGCCTGCGCTGCGGCAGAAGTATGCAGCAGATTCCAGACACTCAGATGTGTTGGTATCGTGATCGGAAGCAGCAGCCGCACAGCGGCTGCGCACCAGAGCACGGGAAATATTCCACGCGGCAGACGTTTTTTCAGAAGCAGCCGCAGCGCAAGCACCAGCAGGATCATTGCGCTGCCGCTGAAAATCGCAGCCTGTACGCCATTCATCCCTCGTATTCCTCCACAAGCGCTTTTAGCCGCGCAAGCTCTTCTTTTGACAGTGACCGATCACTCAGGATCGATGCAAACAGCAGTTCCGCAGAACCACCAAACACCTTTTCGACCAGCGTATCGGCTTCCTCCTTCTGCGCCTGCTGCTTTGTGATCGTCGCATGGCAGATGAAGTTTGGCTCCCGGCGCTCGATCGCACCCTTATCGATGCACTTTTTGATGACCGTATAGGTCGTGTTTTTATTCCAGCCAATGCTGTCTGCCAGCCGCAGCGAGATTTCCTTCGCCGTCCGGTCGTTTTCCTGCCAGAGAACCTCCATGACCTTCCACTCTGAATCAAACAGTTTCATGTTCTGTCTCCTGTTCTTAAGATGTCTTTAGACTATCACATTCGTCTATTTCTGTCAAGATGGCTTGACATTCGCAGACTATTGTGATAGTTTTAAAACAGACTATAGCGATAGTTTATCGCAGAAAGGAGGTTAACTGGTACACTTTTACACAAACAACCACGCATCACACAAACAACCTTTTGAATGGGGAGCGCTGAAAGCATCGCAGCGCTCCTTATTTCAGAGCGTGTTCTAAGGGAGAATTTCCAAATGAAAAAAAGTCAAAAGCTTTTGAGTTTGATTTTGAGCATTTCTGAACAGTAGAAAGGAGACCGAACAATGAAGCGAAAAATCTCAATCCTGTTTGCCATTTGCTTGTTGTGTGCGCTTGCGAGCGGATGCAGCGGAGAAAAGAGCGTTTCAAAGGTGGAGTTGCCTGCTGTAGTTCCGGAATCCCCAGCGCAGGAGTCTGTAACGCCGGAATCTACAGCGCAGGATTTACCAGAGCAGAATAATTCTGCCCCTTCGCAGGCGGATGTGGAGTTAGATGTGCCAGATGCACCGGAGGGAAAGACAACACTCGTGCTGGGCGGTATCGGACTGCGTGATGACACGCTTGCAAGCCTTGTCAATAATTTCAACGCCGAAAACACGAAATACACAGTCGTGATCGACGACTATGCCGAAAATACACAGACGCGGGAGCAGGCAGAGACTGTCATGCAAACAAAGCTGTTTGCCGGTGATGCTGCGGATATCTACTATTTCAGAAACGATATGCTTTCTCCTCTTCCGTGGATCTCCGCCGGACTTCTATATGATCTGGATCCACTGATTGCATCGGACAGCGAAATCAGCGAAGAAGACATTATTCCATGGACAGCGATGCACGAATATGGAGGACTATATCTCTTGTCTCCTACGTTTGGTGTAGTGGCGTTGAGCTGCTCACAGCAGACCCAGAAACTTCATACTGGCTGGACGATTACGGAGTATCTGGATATAGAAAAGTCCCTGCGGCCGGAGCAGGATATGATCTACTATATGGATCCGGAAAATTTTCTGAAAAGAATCGGTGGGCGATATTTGCGTGGCGTGATTGACTATGAACATGCACAGTGCAATCTGGACACACCGGAATTTCGTGAGATTTTGCAGTCGGCGTTGAAGGCCGGGAGCTATGATGGAGGATACAACCCTGACAAAAATGTGCCGCAGCGAATTGTAGACGGAGAGCTGATCTGCTGCTATGTGGGACTGAGTTCTGCGCTGGAGGTTTCCTTTGACCGTTATCGCTGCGGTCAGACATTAGGCTATGTGGGATGGCCAACTCCGGACGGGAGCAACGGCATGGATGTCAGGCTGATGATGCCATTGGGTGTGAGTGCGACAACTTCCTGCCCCGAAGGGTGCTGGGAATTTCTCAAGTATCTCCTGCTTCATCCATGGATGGAATACAGTGCGGACGGAACGCCCGTCTACGCGCCGCTGCTGCAAGATAATCTGGACGTTCTCAAAAATATAGAGGTTCCCTATGCCGAAATCACAACATTTGATGATGTGCAATTGATTGTCGATCTGGCAAAAACGTGCGAGACTATGGATTTTTATGATGAAGAGGCAATGTCAATTCTTTTGGAAGAAATGGGCGATCTAGTTTCTGAAAATATTGATCTGGATACTGCGGTGGAGCGAATGCAGTCAAGGCTGAACCTTTATCTTATGGAGCAGGTCAAGTAAATGCTAAGTCTATTTGAAGCATGGCTGGATGAAGAAAACCGCATTGTGTCCTTTCACGAGATTCCAGACTGCCAGTATTATTGTGCAGAAGAAACCGACTTCTGGCAGGTGATCGTTGGCCTGATTATGGCTGGATATCGGGTGCAGTAAAATGTAATCACTTGACGCAATCAAACCGTGTCGGCATACAAAATGTACATTCAATATGAATGGGACACAGGCAAACAAGAGGGAATCCGTTACCCATGTCCGGGTAATGGATTCCCTCTATTTTTCATGCCGCATAATAATCGTAGACCATAGACTGAACACCTGCTGCGCATTCTTGCCTTTCGACCTTGAATCCGTCAAAGTTTGTCCAAGTGGGTCAAAGTTTGGCAGAAAACCTGAAAAGCACAGAAAAATGTATTATGCTTATATCAGCTCGAACGGGAAAGGAATGTATAACATGAAGGATGTTCAGAACGCTATATACTCCATCGTCGAGACACGCGGCAAGGACTGTTATTGCATCTTATGCCATGCGATTGATGTTGCAATCGCATACCAGCCGAATATGCCAAAGATGCAGGTAATCTGCAATGAAGTTCGGATTCGGACAGGAAAACGCACCAACGAAGCTGTTTCGCGGGCGTTGAATCGTGCAGCCAAGGATATCTGGCAGAACGGGCGTAGACGCGAACTGCGTGCGTATTGGATTGAAGATCCACCCACAGCTAAAGAACTGATTTCGCTGATCTCAGCAAAACTATGGGCCGACTGACAGGGATAAGCTATCACCGCATACCCATTGAACGTTTGCGCTAAGGCGTAACACGGCAAGACTTGCGTACTAAGGTTTCAAGTCTATGATTATGCGGCAGGATACTTGACTATACAGATGTCCTGTCCAGTCTACGAGGCAGGCATCTGTCTGAATCTAAATCTGTCCCGACTTGGGACGCATTCCCCCACAAAGGAGAATTTCCATGATGTATTTTTCTGAGGAGCGCTGCGTGATGTGCGGTGAGATCATCCCGGAGGGGCGCATGGTGTGTCTGCGCTGCGAACGTGCTGCTTCAGAACAACCCAAAACACCGGATTGCCGGTCAGGGAAAGCACAGCGCCGGAAGGTTCTGCGTTTTCCCTGGTTGACAATCAACCGCAGATAAAAGTCTGATTTACAACTGAATAGGGTCAACAGATACGTTTTTGTATGTGCGAGCCAATGGGTGCGCGGGGATGCGCGGAATGGGAGGTGATACCGGTTCCGGCGCGGAGCGAGAAACACCTACATGGAGAGCGATTCATGGCTGGATCGTGCGACGACCGCATGCAAAGAACAATGATACTTGCGTTAGCCATACGTCACAGAATGGAACGCCCCGCCATGAGCATGGAGGGAGGTGCAATGCCTATGGAGCAGTTTGCCGCTGCCGTCTGTTTGACCTATGAAAAAAACAATAGCTTATTCATTCTGGAGGTATTTCCATGGACAAACAGACCGCAGAACCTAAGCCAAAAAAGCAGGAAGAAATCTTATCTCTTTGCGGTGCCGCAATCTCTGTAAAGTATGCAGAGCAAGATGATCCGCATATTACAGAAGCGCTGAAACGTTCGGTTTTCTCCTATGGATTTTATAATAACAGCTACAAAACTTGATAAAATATCTGAAATATGCTATAATTACACTATAAAATGTACCTTGAAAATCAAATAGCGAACAAGGACATACACACGTTTTCTCAGAATGGAGTGTATGTTATGGAACAAAAGAAACGAGTAAATTGCTTATATCGCGTATCAACAATCGGTCAGGTTGAAAAAGATGATATTCCCATGCAGCGGCAATTCTGCCGGGAGTTCATCGCGTCACACCCTGACTGGGTTTTACAAAATGAGTTTTACGAAAAAGGCGTATCCGGTTTCAAGAAATCTGCAAAAGAGCGCGACGCCATGCAGGAATTACAGCAGGAAGCCGTTGCCGGGAGTTTCGATATTTTGCTTGTCTATATGTTTGACCGTCTCGGCCGCAGAGATGACGAAACGCCCTTTGTCGTAGAGTGGTTTGTCCGTAATGGCGTTGAAGTTTGGAGCGCCGTAGAAGGGCAGCAGCGGTTCGACAATCACGTTGACAAGCTGCTTAACTATATCCGTTACTGGCAGGCATCCGGCGAGAGCATCAAAACCTCCGTGCGCGTGAAAACCCGCATGGAGCAGCTTACAAAGGACGGCTGCTTCACCGGCGGCATTGTACCATTTGGCTACAAGCTCCAGAAGCAGGGACGGATCAACAAGAAGAATCAAGAGGTCAACGATTTTGTAATCGACGAGGACGCCGCAGAAATCGTGCGTTTCATCTTTTACAAATACGTCAACGAAGGCTGCGGCGCTCAACGAATTTCCCACTACCTTTTGGAAAATGGGATTCGCCGCGCAGACGGTTCCATGATTCCGAATACAACGATCGTCCGCATGATAAAGAACAAGCTATACATGGGTGTAATTTCAAATGGAAACGCGGAATCAGAAATCATTCCGGAGCTTCAGATCGTAGACGAAGCGACCTTTCGACGAGCGCAGGAGTTAATGGAAAAACGTACAACGCACCATGCGGATACACCGCTGAATCTGCGCGGCAGTTCTCTGTTGGTAGGGAACATCTTCTGCGGGCATTGCAAAAACCGGCTGACGCTGACGACCTCCGGCAAGAAGTATATCCGCAAAGACGGAACAGTACGCAATCAGGTCAAAAGCCGGTATCAATGCCATTTTAAGGCCCGGCACCCCGACCTCTGCGATGGCCAATCCGGATACGGCGTTATCAAACTGGATGAAATTGTGGACGCTCTGGTGCGCTACCAGCTCTCCAGAATCCGTGTTTCTGCCAAGGATAGTCTGATCGCCGAGCAGCACGAAAAAGCCGCAGCGCTTGCCAGAAGCCGCTACAAAATGTCTGCCATGCGGCTGGAGGAAAAGCAAAAGGAGCTTTCTGACTATGAAGCCGAAACGATCAACGTCATTCGCGGCAAAAGCCGCCTGAACGTTGACCTGCTGAACAGCCTTGTTGCTAAATGCAAAGAAGAAATCGCAGAGCTTTCGCAGGAGGTAGACGCACAAAAAGCCGACATGGAGCGTCAGCTGGAAAGCGCCGCGCAGGAACAGGCCGAATTTGAAAAGCTGGAAAGCTGGGCTGACCTTTACGACAACTGCACCTTTGAAGCAAAGAAGATGATTGTGTCGCAGCTTATCAAGGCCGTCTATGTGTACCGGGATTACCGTTTGGAAGTCGAGTTTCGGGTTTCCTTTGAGGATTTCAGACGGCTTTGTGTGGGATGCGAACCGAATGGCGGCAAAATTGCGACTGTGGAGAGTGCCTGATTTTGAAGAATACAAAAAAGTTCGGAATCTTCTGTGAAAATCAGAAAATTCCGAACATTTTGGTGGACCTGAAGAGACTCGAACTCTCGACCTCTCGGATGCGAACCGAACGCTCTCCCAGCTGAGCTACAGGCCCTTATTGACTTTTTTGGCGGCATAGATGCGAACCATCTGCCGGACGCTTGCGCTACATCCCCAAATTTGGGGGCATAGAATTGAACCGTTCGCTCTCCCAGCTGAGCTACAGGCCCATTTATGAAGCTGTGCTGTTTCCCGTGCGGTGCTATGATCCAGAAAACATAGATATTATAGCGGCGTTTGGTACGTTTGTCAAGGCTTTCTTTCAAATCCCCGCGCAGATTGGATCTGCGCGGGGATCTCTGGTTTTACACGCCCAGCTTGTTGCGGCGGATGATCTCAGCCTCGTCGGGAGTGGTGGTGGAGGTGTAGCCCTCCAGCGGGATCAGGCGGGCGTTGACCGCGTCGATGATCCACTCGGCATACGGGAAGAAATACTTGTCGAACTCGTGCGGCGGGGTGATCCAGTTGCGCGCGCCGATGACGACGGGAGGCGCATCCAGATAATCGAAGCACATATTCGTCAGATTCTCCGCGATCTCGTTGAGGAACGTGCCTCTTGCGCAGGCGTCGGAGGCCAGGACGACACGGCCGGTCTTCTTGACGGACGCGATGAGGTCGGTATAATCCAGCGGGACAAGCGACGGCATATTGATGACGTCGGCCTCGATGCCGTATTTCTCGGAGAGCGTCTTGGCTGCGTCGACCGCGCGGTAGAGCGTTGCGCCGATGGTGAGAATGGTGAGATCCTTGCCATCGCGGACCTTATTGACCGCGCCGGGGGCCCACTCGTACTCTTCGGCGGGAACGCCGCCCTCGTGGAACTCTTCGCCCTTGCCGTAGATACGCTGGGACTCGAAGATGACGCAGGGATCGGTGCCGTTCAGAGCTGCCTGCATGATGCCCTTGGCCTCATACGGGGTAGCCGGGAAGAAGACCTTCAGACCGGGGATGTGGGAGACGATGGCGACCCAGTCCTGAGAATGCTGCGCGCCGTACTTTGCGCCGACGGACATACGCAGGATCATCGGCATCTTGAGAATACCGGCGGACATAGCCTGCCACTTGGACATCTGGTTGAAGACCTCGTCGCCTGCGCGGCCCAGGAAGTCGCAGTACATCAGCTCGACGACCGCGCGGCCGCCGCACATACAATAGCCGACGGCGGTGCCGACGATAGCAGCCTCGGAGATTGGGGAGTTGAACAGGCGGGAGTGCGGGATCACGTCCATCAGGCCGCGGTAGACGGCGTATGCGCCGCCCCAGTCGCGCACGTCTTCGCCATAGGCGACGAGCGTGGGATCCTCGTAATACTTGTTGATCAGCGGCTCAAAGATAGCGTCGCGGATGTTGTAGACCTTCATGTCGGAGAACTTATTGCCGTCCTTATCGAACGCATAGTGCTCCTTCTTGGCGAGGTCTGCGTAGCGCTTGCAGCTCTCCTTCGGGCCGGTGACGTTCAGTTTCTGACCGGGCGCGCCCATGGAGCGGACATGCTCGTTGGAGAACATCAGATTTGCCAGATAGTCCGGATTCTTGTCGAAGTCGACATACGGAGAAATCTCCTTGTCGTCGGCTGCACGGCAGATCATGGTCATGCGGTCAGCGGTGTCCTGCAGCAGCTTGGCGAAGAACTCGTCGGACTCGACGCCTGCTTCCACGAGGGCCTCGCGGAATTTGACGATCGGGTCATGGCTGCGCCAGTCCTCGATCTCCTCCTTGGTGCGGTACGCGTTCTGGTCGGAGGTGGAGTGGCCGACGAGACGATAGGTCACGACGTCGAGCAGGACGGGGCCTTCGTTATTCTTGATCAGCTCCATCTTGCGCTTGTACGCGTCGATGACAGCCAGCGGGTTCCAGCCGTCGACACGCTCGGCGTGCATCTGGCTTGGGGTGATGCCTGCGCCGAGACGGGCGGGCATATTGTAGGCCATGGTTTCGCCCATGGTCTGGCCGCCCATGCCGTAGAAGTTATCAAAGACGTTGAAGATGATGGGCAGACCGCCCTTGCGGCCTTCCTCCCAGAGGGTCTTGAACTGGTCCATGGCGGAGAAGTTCATGGCCTCGTAAACCGGGCCGCAGCCAAGGGACGCATCGCCGATGTTGCAGACGACGACGCCCTTCTTGTCGTTGTTCTTCTGGTACAGCGCAGCGCCCGTTGCGATCGGAGCGGAGCCGCCGACGATGGCGTTGTTCGGGTAGATGCCGAACGGCAGGAAGAACGCGTGCATGGAGCCACCCATGCCGTGATGGAAGCCGTTTTCACGGGCAAAGATCTCGGCGACGGTGCCATAGAGCAGGAAGCGGATGGCCAGCTCCTTGACGTCGCTGGTGTCGGCAAATTTCTTGACGGCTGCGAGGGTCTTGCCGCCGAGGAAGCTTTCCATGGTCTGCATCAACTCTTCGTCGGAGAGCTTGTTGATGCAGCTGAGGCCCTTGGACAGGATCTCGGAGTGGCTTCTGTGAGAACCGAAGGTGATGTCGTCCTTGTTCAGCAGATATGCTTCGCCGACGCAGGAGGCCTCCTGGCCGTAGCTCAGGTGCGCGGGGCCGGGGTAGGTCGTCTCGACGCCGTTGTAGTTGGCCTGCGTCTTGATGAGGGTGAGCATATGCTCAAACTCACGGCAGATCGCCATATCGCGGTAGATGCGGATGAGATCTTCCTTGGTGTAATTGCCCTCGTCCAGTTCCTGCTTGATGGTCTTGTTGTACTGGCAGACGGGAATATCTTCAAAGTGGATATAGCCGGGTTCGCGGACTTTTACGGGATCGATATACAAAGATTTCGGCATAATTTCGTCCTTCCTTTCTCTTACTTGGCAAGCAGCGTCATGAAGTTCTCAAGGCTCTTGCACAGCTCGCTCATGTAGCGCGCGGCAGGTGCGCCGTCGATGACTCTGTGATCGAAGGTCAAAGACAGGCCCATGGCCGGGTACGTCTCAATGACGCCGTCCTTCGCGGACTTGATCTTCGTCTGAATATTGCAGACGCCGAGAATGCCGGTCTGAGGCGGATTGATCACGGGCGTGAACGCCTCGCAGCCGAACGAGCCGATGTTGGAGATGGTGAAGGTCGCGCCGGACATATAATCGGGGCTGAGCTTGCCTTCGCGGGCCTCGGCGGCAAGCCGCTTGGCTTCCATGGACAGCTCGAGCAGCGTCATCTGGTCGGCGTTAAAGATCGTGGGGACGATCAGACCGCGCGGGGTGTCGCAGGCGAAGCCGAGGTTGACGGTATTGAAGTGACGGACGACGTTCTCTTCGAGGACGTTTGCATTCAGATCCGGGCAGGACTTGATGGTCTTCGCAACGGCGAACATGACCATGTCGTTGAGGCTGACCTTGCCCATGGGCGCGTCAAGCGGCTTGAGCATGGCGCGGTAGGCCTGGATCTGGGTCGCGTCGAAGGAATACTGCTGGGTGAGCTGCGCCATGGTGGACAGGCTCTTGGTCATGGACTTGGCCGTGGCCTTGCGCACGGGGCTCCACTTGACATCCTCAAAGTCGGCGGCAGCGGGCGCTGCTGCGGCGGGTGCTGCATACGCGGCGGCTGCGCCGGAGGCGATCAGCTTGTCATAGGCGACGGCGTCGAGA
>ENA-ORNW01000665-ORNW01000665.1-human-gut-metagenome-genome-assembly--contig:-NODE-665-length-31886-cov-5.614841_pt1 | contig 31886 bp, 47 predicted proteins | sample MGYA00242121_ERZ509034 | MGnify/ENA primary metagenome ERZ509034 (study PRJEB26280, sample SAMEA2338689) | human gut metagenome | biome: human gut; feature: human-associated habitat; material: faeces... | reverse complement strand
TTGGCTGTTATCCGAAGAGTTTGACAATGCGGTTTCCGAACTGCTTGCGGAGTGATGAGAAATACAGACATCAGTTTGTAATATCACACAACATGTGATATAATGGATATATCAGGCAAACAGCCTGATCTTATACCCCAAGGAGGTCCACAATGAACAACAACCTGAAACCCATCGACCAACTGCTTGACAACTGGAAAGCCAACATCATCGAACAAGTCCCGGCCCTCTACAAGCAGTACAAGGAAAAGCGTGGAGCCATCTGGCACGATCCCGAGCTCGACAGCTATGGCAAGCTTGAGGCTCAGGCCGACCTTAAAAGCGCCTATGGCAAGATAGTCGTAGAACATGGATACGACTCCGTTTACGACCCCGTAAAGTTCGCCACGTTCCTCGACAAGGAAGCAGCCTGCAAGAAGGCCGACATCATCGACCGTTGCAACGCCAAGGCCGGAGGCATAGATGAAGTCGAGTGGACCTACATCGGCCCCGATGGAAGAATCAACGGCATCATCTCCGGACCCAAAGGCCGCTTCTCGATCAAGAGCATTTTCGCGGGAGGATACAACATCCAGTGCCTCCATGTGAGGGTCCTAGTCCACAAACTCAAGTAATCACACTCGCCTCGCGGCCAGCAGCCGCGAGGTACCTTATATGTCATCACACTATCAGAAAGGAACATTGAGATGGCAACCAACAACCTCAGCAACAAGTTCATGAAAGTCCTCAACGAAGTCCCCAACTTCGTCACCGACGAAACCGCACAGGCAGGCAAAAAGACTTACAAATACCTCAACCTCGCCACGATCCTCAAAACCATCAAACCGGTTTTCGAGAAGCACGGACTGGCATTCAGCCAGCGCGTCACGTTCGACAACACTGGAGAAGCGCGACAGGTCATCGGAACAGTAGAAACCATCATCTTCGACGATGAAGAACAGATGGTGGCCTGCTCCTACCCGTTCTTCGTGACCGGCGACCCCCAGCAGGTCGGCAGCGCGATCACCTACGCACGCCGCTACAGTCTCTACGCGGTATTGGGCATCTTCCCCGACAAGGACGACGACGGCGCGTATGCGAAACAGCGTTACGATACTGCCGACCGTACCATCAGCTCCGAACAGTATGCCGAGCTGGTCAAGGTGATGGACGTCCACAACATACCGTCCGAGGCGCGCGGCGAGTTCATCAACGGCACTCTGAACCGTCAGGTCAGGGGATGGCGTGGACTCACCCAAACCGATTTCCGGAATCTGATGAACGCCATCAACCGAATGTGAAATGAACCAAGGAATTGGAGGATCTGAAATGAATCAACAGAAGAACAACCACGACAGCAAACCTGAAGCAACGAAGCCGAACTACACGCTCCGCCGTCTGAAGTTCGCAGCCGCCATCATCGGATTCGTGAGCAGCATGACCCTGCTGTTCACGTGGCGGACGGCGGACTCGCAGACGGCCACCGTCCTTGTGAGCGTCATCTACCTGTTGACCGGCCTATGGCTGATCGTGCGGTTCGCCCCACGCGACTAAAAGACTTCCCGCCAGCCGACAGTCCAACAAAACAAACCAATTGGGACGTTTTCGAGGACATCCACGTTCACCATGTCGACTGGAGGGAACCATAACTGAATATCGACAAACAATAAATCCGCCACGGCGTTTACATACACCATTCTGTCGTGGAATTGGGTTGGGCGGGACTCATCACCCGCCCACACCCAACAGAAAGGACAACCACAATGAAGATCATCAATGTATCGCAAGCCACCGAAACCGAAGCATGGCTCGACGAACGTATGGGCCGTATCACCGGCACTAAAAGCGGAGGACTCGCATTGGAACACTACGCACAGACCGACGTGGCGAAACTCAAAGAGTATCGTGACAAGGCGTTGGAACAGGCGAAGAAGGCTAAGACGCCTGACAAGGCCAATGAGTATTACGCGAAGGCTCAGAACTACGACGAGAAGATCGTGGACGCCGAAGCGAAGAACAAGCGGATGAAGGTCGGTGTGGACTTCTGGAAGTTCCTCGCGGAACTGGGGGCCGAACCAGCGGACGGTGAACCGCCGATGGAACGCGGCCACCGTCTCGAACCCGAGAACATCCAGATCACGCTTCGCGCACTCGGCTTCGACTCTGGTAGTTGCGTCACTGACTGCGGTATCTGGGAGAGCGAGGATGACGACCGTATCGCGTGCAGTCCAGACGCCTACGAGAACAGCGAGAAGCCGACGTGGGCCATCGAATGCAAGTCGATCGGCTCCGCCTACCACTTGCAGGCCGTCGTACCGTGGATGATGCACACCGACGCCATGCGAACCCACGTCGCCAACCTGAAACCTGAACTCGTGGACGTTATTGAGCAGATTCTTCCGGAATACACGCTCGATAGCAAGGCGACCGGTTTCGACTTCATCCCCGACCAGTACAAGGCGCAGGTACTCCAATACTTCGTCGTGTGCGATTCGCTGGACGTCCTGTATTTCTCGATGTACGACCCGCGCGTGGCCGGAGACGCACGCCATCAGGTCATCCCCGTGTACCGCAAGGACATCACCGAACAGATCGCGGAGCATAAGAGTCGCCAGTTAGCCACGCTCCATATCTCCGATGTTCTGGCCGACGCTCTGGGAGTGACGTTCTGATGAAGACCGCAACGATTCTCGAAAGCCATGACATGTTCGTACTGTTTGACGGGTGCCCGACGTGCAAGTGGCAGGACGCCGGTTATCTGATGGCGTGCCGCGTGTACGCACAGCAGACGGGTCGGAGGCTCCGTATCGTGCCGTCGGGGAGCCCCACCGCCAGAGCGATACGCACCATCGCCAAAGACCAAGAAGTAACCGTGCGTTATCCGATGATCTTGCTGGACGGATTGATCTACTTGCAGCCGCAAGACATCAGCCTAGCCGATTATCTAGTCGATGAAGACACCGAAAAAAGAGGAGGAAACTGATGAAGCCTGATACTTTGACCAATGATGTGCTGGAGCTGTTCGACCGTAACCGTATCACGGTGAACTCGTTGCGTACATTCGTGGTGGAGAGCGTTGCCGACTTCCTCGGAGACGACAAACACGACAAGACGTGTGGCAAACTGTTCGACCGCTGGTATCAACACGTTCGCCGCTCCGTCTGGGTCGGTGCCGCGCAATACGTCTTGGAACACCACGGGTTTGAATACGAGGAAGCCACCAAAGAGGCAAAGCATCTTTACGAAACCATGTACGCGGATTATGACAAGCGGTATAACTGCTGGCGTCGCCACAAGGAAAAGGAAGACCGATGAAAACTGATGGCAATTGGTGGACCGCGGTGCTTTCCGCTGGAATCACGGCTGGATACGCGACCACCGTCGTGCAGCTCTCGCCCGGCCCCGGCTACGTGTTCTCAGCGTTCCGCCACAAGCTGACCGTAAAGACCGAAAATCTTCCAAGTTCGCTGCCAACATGGGCGAAGGATTACGTGGATAGTCTTGGCGAACTCGCCTACTGTGGCTGGTGTCTTAGCCCGTGGGTGTCGCTTCCGGTGTGGGCGATGGCAGCCAAGATCAACAGGGTACGGTTCGGAATCAAGTGGGTTGCCGGGTGGATCGTGGCTGCTGGCGTGGCCGCGTTCCTCCGCCACTCCGCTGAAACGGCGGTGGCGTAATGTTCAGCGAACAACAGGTGCATGTGCTGCTGATTCTTTGGATGGCGAAACGACCGCTGACCCACGAGGAAATCGAACGGATGGCGGTCTTAGCGAAGTATGACGACACTCCGCAGGGCTTGAGGTCGCGCATGATCGAGCTTGAGCGCTCCGGTCATGTGTGCCGTGTCGATCGTGAGGGTGTGAACAGTCGGCATCGTCATTGCTGGCGGTTCGCGTTGACCGACGCCGGGCGTGAAGCCATTAGTGAGCTGTTTGGCGAAACACAAACAATGTGATATAATTTATATATCACATAGGGAGGTAAAACATGCGCAAGCTAAACAAGATCAAGACAGTAATCAACGGTCAAGAAGTCACCGTGGAACAGGACAGCCAGACAGGCCAGTTCTTCACCCGACAGAACATCGGCAACATCCTCATTGACTACGAGACCATCAGCGACCGAGTAACCATCGGCCAGTGCATCAAATACTGGAGGCTACGCCACGGATACTCACAATCGGAACTAGCCGAACGAATCGGCGTCGCCAGTCCGAACGTCATAGCCATGTGGGAAAACGGACGCCGCAAACCACAGAAACAATACCGGTTGCGGTTGGCCGAACACCTCGGCTATGACATCCTAACCAAAGACTAGAAGACAGTCAGTCCAATCATCATCACACCAAAGGAGCAACAATGGAAAACGACACCGTCCACTACCTGACCTCGATCATCAACCTCCTACTGAAGAAACCGGAACTCCAAAGAATCATCGACAACCAAGGACTCGGGCAAGAACTCACGTTCGGACAGATAGGCTTCAAAGACCCCGACTCGCTCCTACGAGTCCACGAAATCCTCAACAGCATCGAAGGAGTGGAAACCACGCCAATACGCGAAATAGAATTCAAGAATACGAAACAATACACGTTCAGTCTGGTCGCTCCAATTAATCTGTATTTCTTCCACTGCACGGGAGTATTCAATGAGCAAAACCGATCCTGACATCGAAACCCGTATGAAGGTGTTCAACCGTGACCACGGCAGATGCTTCATCTGCGGGAGAACGTTAAGCTCATCCGCGTTCAACCTGCATCACCGGCGTATGCGCTCCCACGCTTGGGAAGGGCTGAACCTGCCCAGCAACCTGATTACCGTATGCGGGTCGGGTACTATGGGATGCCACGGGCGTATCCACGCCCACCCCAAAGAATCATACGAGAAGGGTTGGCTGGTCAGCGCCTACAACGATCACCCAGAGGAAGTTCCAGTATTCAGCGAATACCGAAATCGAAACTTCATCTTGAGCAACTGAAAAAAAGAAAGAATAGCCCGGCACTAGTCATCAAGACCAGTGCCGGGCTAATTCATTTGGTCATCACACCATCGCTCGAAAGGAGCAACACCAGTCTACCACTGGGAAACACCAGTGTAGATGTGGCTTATGCTTCCTCACGCCATCCCTGCGGGTAAGCGTCTGGAGTCCACACGCAACCGTCCATCAAGCACGTATAGTGTTTGCCGTTGTAAGTGATTTTGTCTCCCACATGATAGGCGTCGTGCGCGCCCGTCGGCTGCTTGTATTCCGGCCACTTGTCTGTTGGTTCCGTGGGTTCAGTCGATGAGCCGGTTTCCAGCTTGCTTAAACGTTCCTCGATTGTCGTCTCCCATTCCTCGATTGCCTTCACACGGTCGGCCAACGGGGCGTAGGAATCGTCGGGCTTGGCGTTCGCCTGCGCCTGTTCGAGGAGCTGCTTCATCTCATCATCAGACAGCTCGCCAATCGCATACAGGGTCTTGATGCGCTGGATGAGGTCTGTGAGGTTATAATCGCCTCCGTTGATGATGGTCTGTACGGTTTCAAACATTGGTTATGCTCCTTGGTTGATTGAGATTGGCATGGTATCGGCTTTGAAAATCGGCACATTGATGGCATCGAGTTGATTCAAGCTGTCACGGTCTGACAAAACGACGGCATCACAGATATCGACCCATACTCCTTCATCAAGTCCGTAAAACGAAATAATTTTATCAGGTTTTTTTAAAACTTCAGATTCAATTACCGACCAATCAGTTGTAATACTTAATTGACCAATTTTATTTTGATCATTATGAATATTTAATAAACAATCTACGCTAGCTCGTGCAATAAATCGCAAAACACCTGAATTTAAGAATGAGTTAATCTTTATATAAGCCCACTGCCAGTTAGGCCCACCACTTGTAAATCTGTGACCTTTACCGTAAGGAGTGTCAATTTCTGTTACCACTGTAGCAGGAGTAGAGAGTCCTTTAAATTCTTTTACGGAAGTATAATTCGTTATGAATTTATTCATTATTCAGCTCCTTTCAGACTTTTCACTTCCGCTTCAAGCGCTTCGATGCGAGTAAGCAATTCAGTATCGGACAACGTGCGCGCCGCCGCAACCTGAGTCGTCTCCTTGCCCGGGGTTAGACTCGAATCCACTCGCCAGATAAGCGACCACCATACGCCATTCGAGTATTCAAACATGTCTGTGATGATCTGACCGGTTCGCACAAGCACACTTGGTGAATTGTTCGCCGCTCCCTGAGCATACGTGTAGTATTCAGCGGTCGATGCGCCTTCGGTCTGATTGTCCGGGTCGATGTCGGTTAAATAGCGTGGCGTTTTTAACCAAAGGTCACCGTTGTTTAGATCAGTTCCGATCTCAGCTGGGTCTTGCCATCCTTTATATAATGTTACTCCCGGTGTTTTACGACTTTCAATGGACTGGAATTAGTTCCATCTCCATCTAAAGTGTCATCATGCGACACAGTTCGCCGGGGTCTCCCTTGAGGCCTTGTATGCCTTGCGTGCCTCGTGGAATGGTGAAATCAGCTACATACTTCGTCCCCTGTTTGGAGATAGAGACCGCGGCATCGCTTCCGGGTTCGCCCGTGATCGTCGTACCGGCCTTCAAGCCGAAACCCTCCACGGCATTCTGGGCCTCGGAAGCGGATTGTGCTGCCGCTGTGGCGCTCTGAGCGGCCTGAACAGCACTCGAAGCGGCGTTACGCTCCGAGACTCCCGCAGCGGACGCACTCTCACCGGCCTTGCTCGCACTATCCGCCGCCTGTTCGGCGTTAGACGCGGCGTTACGTTCACTCGACGCTGCGGTCTGTGCGCTCGACGCAGCATTAGTCTCGCTCTGTTTCGCCGCTGTGGCGGACTGCGAGGCTTGCGTGGCACTATTGGCGGCGTTCCGTTCACTGGTTTGAGCAGCGCTGGCGGAAGAAGCCGCCTGTGTGGCGCTGTTCGCGGCGGCATCAGCGGAACCACGCGCCTCCGTCACACTCTCGTTAATGGATTCCTCGGCCTTACCGATGTTCTCCACCGCGTCACTAGCGGTCTTGTTGATGCTGTCGATAGCCGTATCCGCGACATTCTGCACGGTGCCGACAACCTTGTCCAAACGAGTCTGCTGACCGTCCTGCGGGTCGAAACCCCAGACACCGCCGGTTCGACCAAAAACACGACATTACGGGAATACGTTTCGCCATCCCCATCAATGAAAGCGAGATTGCACCCGACCCGTCCCACACTCAAGACTCCCACTGGAATCGTGAAGTCCCAAGCACCGTCAGACTCGACACCGGTCACGTAATCACCATACTGGGCGTCAGATCGCGGTGGATAATACAGGCGAGCGCCAGTGAACCCAGTGACCTTCTGCCCGTGATCAATTGGGACGAAACGAATGATTTTGCCGTTATCGTCCGCCTGATTGACAACAATATACGGGAGCTACTGACTGATATCGTTGATCTTGACGGTGCGGAACAAGTCGGATGCGATTGTCATTTATTTACCTCACTTGGAAATGCCTGCGTAGTGGACGCCGAACATTCCCGCCACGCCGGAGCCGACCAGAGCGAAAGCGCCACCCATCACGGCCACCCAAGACGGCGCGTCCGGCACGGCGCTCACGAAACTCAACACCGCGCCGACGATACCGACCAGACCGGAAACCAGATACGCCCACCTTCGAGTCGCGGCGTTGAACGTAGGCACATAATCATCATTACCGTCCGGCACCTCGTTATTGATCGCGGTGTCCTTGGTCGGCTCACCAGTATTCATGTCCATAAGAAACCTCCTTCGAATAGTCTACTTGATACGGATAGTCTGGCCAGCGTAGATCACGTCAGGGTTGGCGATACCGTTCAACGCCACCAGACTGGAAACACTGGTACCGTACTGGGCGGCGATACCACTCAATGTGTCACCGGGCTGGATAGTGTACGTCGTAACGGACGGTGACGGTGACGGTGACGGTGACGGTGCTTCGCCCGGCAGCTTCAACACCTGACCGGGATAGATCAGATTCGGGTTGGCAATGCCGTTAAGCTGCTGGAGAGTCTGCCACGAAGTACCATACTTAGCGGCGATACCACTCAACGTGTCCCCCGACTGAACCGTATACGTGCAGCTACCGGACTGCACATTATTGGCAGTACCGTTGATTTTCAACACCTGACCCGGATAAATCAGATTCGGGTCAGACAGATTATTGATCTGCGCCAACGCCTGCCAGCTAGTCCCATACATCGACGCGATACCGCTCAGCGTGTCACCGGAGCGCACAGTATACGTGCCGGATGCGGGAGTGGAAGGAGCAGGAGCGGAAGGTGTCGGCGCGTTGGTCACACTCGAATGACCCGCCTTATAAGCGTTCCAAGCATTCACATCACCATAGAACTTGTCAAGGTCAAGACCGCCTGAATATCCGGGCAGACGACCATTAGACGAATACTGTCGGATCGCGCACCCATACGCGCCCTCGTTCCACGGCGTATCCTGATACCCAATAGCGTTCATGTCCGCGTACTGCGCGATCCACAACCCACGATCACCAATGTTCTGCACGTCGTTAAGCATGGACGCTTGCACGTAGACGATAGGCTGGGAGCCTGTACGCTCGTACACGCGGTCGCAGAACGACCTAATCCACTGTTGAGCGGACGCGCCAGACCCGAACAGTCCGTTACCCTGTGCCTCCCAGTCCAAGCACCATACGACCTTGCCGACCCAATTCGCGCAATTGTTCACGAAATAGTCAGCTTCGGAGACGGCGTTACCGCCGTTGGCGTAATGGTATACGCCAACGCATTTTCCCAGACTCAACGCCTGCTCCACCTGACGAGCGCAATCCTCGGACACGTACCAGCATCCCTCCGTCGCCTTGCTGATGACGAAATCACACGGTACGGCAGACAAGTCGATACCAGCCTGCCAATTGCTGATGTCGATACCGTTCAGAGCCATCGAAACTCCTCCTATAGGCTGATTATGTAGAAGAACAGCCACGCCATGTATAAAACGGCGTAAACCGTCATCAAGACGTGGACTATCAACGAGACGACGGCGAGCAACAACACAAGAATCACACACCGTTTGAAACGTCTCATAGAATCATCTTACATCGCTGGTTCATGTGCGTGGACAGGCTAGTCATTGTCTCCGACCAGTTCATCAAGGGACGCGATACGGTCGCGTAGATCATCAGGCAACGACGGTTTAGGATGATTCTCCAAAAATTCAGGTTCGATAATCTCGCAGAATTGTGCCAACCAGTGGCCCAACGCACGAATATAACCCGTCTCAAGATCAATCGTGTACTGCATCGCATCACGGTTCGTGATTAAAGCGCTTATTTTCTGGTCTTGCGCGTCAATTAGCCGTTTCATGTCTCCCTGCGCTGAGACTAATGCTTGATATGCGCTGGTGAGGTCTGTCCTACGGTTGGCTAGCCATGTTATGATGCCTCCGAGTGCTACGCCGCCTACGCCGATGATTGCAGTGAGAATATCAGTCATAGTCTCTATTTTAGACAATGCCGATAAGACTCATTATGTTCAGCATCAACACCTCTGGACAGATTATCATGCTGTACGGTTCCGAAAACACGTTGCAGAGCGCGCGCCTCACAATTTGCTGGGAGTATTAGCCATCATACTTAATTGGATACGTGATGCCTGCGGTATCGGCGCAACTCAGTACGGCCTCTGCACCGGCCAGCACACGCTACCGCTACGAGCATCGTTAGAACCGCTCGCACCCATATTCTTCACACTGACAGTCCCGTCAGGTAATACCACGAGAAAACCAGTATGGCTTGCGCCGTTAGACACCAACATCGGATTCGACATCTCGTATTGCGGACAGTACCCCTTCTTAATCTTCTTGCCCCAGTTTGCCGAATCCCATGACCCTGAGCCGATTTTCACGGAAGTCACCTGAACCGCGCACGAGGACTCTCCGTAGATGACGGTTATCCTTCCGCTACTCCATGACTCACTCACGGTTTCAAAAACCGGCTTCCATGTGCCGAGCTCCATGACATAATGAGCATTATCGGCAATCGTTACAGCCTCCTGCCCGTCCATCGCGGTAATAGTGTTAAGCTGCTCAAGATCACGCGCCATCAGCACCGCGTTATTACGAATAATCGGAGCCACGTCCGACGCGACACCGGCGTTAACCTCGGCAATCACCAGACCATTGATATTCGAGTCAGGAGTGCCAGCGGTGAACACTTCGAGTTTGCCGCGCGGAGTCGTACCATGCGACTGCGAAGGATCTTCCACCGTCACCGCGATCTTGTAACTGTTGGTGGAATCCGCCAACTGCACTTTCGTATAGGTGGTTATGGCGTAAGTGTACGCGCCCAAACCATCCCACGGGCTGATGGTACCGCAATGAGGTTTGACCGTAACAGTCAGACCGCTCACCGTGACCAGAGGAACCGGTGAACCGTAACGAATGCCAGACAAACCGTTGAACACGGTACCATCGGACGGTACCAATAGAGGATTAATGGCGTGCCTGTAATCGTCAGCCGTATACGTCGGGGAACCGTTCTTCGCGGTAAGCGGGTGCATGATAATATCCATAATCAATCCTCCGAATCGTCTACACCTATTTTATCTTCGCTTGTGGATAGATCTTCAACCTTAGCTTTGAGCGCGTCCAAGTCATCCGCCACCTGCTGAGCAAGTCGAAGCGCCGCCACACCGAGCATGGGGTAGTTGATACCGACCAGCGTACCGTCTTCATCGTATTCGCAGAAGAACCCCAGCCCGTTTTCATCCAAATCGTCGGCAATCATACCAACCAACGGCTGAGAATCATCAAGATGCTGATTCTTGTCATCATTCATCCGATAGACGCGCCACTTCACCTTGCGGAGAGCGTCAACGGGAATGTAGTCGTCGGCATCCACGATATCGGTCTTCGACGCACGAATCGACTGAGCCGTGCCCATAGTGCCGTCAGACAACACCCACACCGCGCGCCAAGGACCGGAAGTAAACACATTGTTATAAGCGTTGGCGATACCCGTACCACCACGATTGGGAGCCAATACTCCCCAGTTCCACGTCTGAGTTTTAACGTCAATCTCGGAACGTGTGTAACTGTTGCGGGTGATGCTTTCCTGTACACGCTGGTCAAGATTGTTCGTTAGCGTCTGCACTTCCTCATACATGGCCGTGATCTGATCGACCATAGGTTTAACGCTGTTGACGATGCTCGGCGGAAGCTCCTGCAACTGGCGTTTGATGTCCGCGAACTGGCGGGCGGTCGCGTCCGCGCTATCGAGACTGAACTTGAATTTGCTCGGCATTATCGTCCTCCTGTTGCAATGTAGGTGTGATAGTCCACGACTGACTGAAATCAATCTCGTAGCCGATGATACGGGCGGTACCGTGATTATGGTTGGGGAAATGCTCGGCGTCTTCCTCCACAGTCCATGCGATAAGGTCGCCCGGCTTCCACTCCTCATACACCATTGGAGCGGACAGCAGACTCAAGCCCATTGTGATGGTCTGGGTACCGTTCTGCATCTGCAACAACGAGAACTTGGCATGTTCGTTCAACGTACTCTTGTTCTTGATGCTTGTAGACGGTTGGAACACATATTCGAGTCGAGGCCGGTGGGGCTGGTCTGCTATCATCCAATCGGACTGGGGACGGTCGCCAGCGTCAGCCGTACTCACTGCCATGACAGCGTTAGCGCCGTACCCGTTCGTGTAATCCTCCAACAGGGTGAACGTGGTCATGACGCTTTCATCGAATGTTGTGCTTGGCGTGGTGGAACCGATATGGTCGGCTACCGTCATTACCGGTTCATAATGGCCGTCGTTGATGGCCCGCCATGATGTACACCATTCCGGCCCGTTCAACACGTTTGCAAGCTCCTGCAATACGCTTAACAGGGTCTTGTCGCTTTCCGCCTCATATGTGCGGTCACGTTTAATGCTACTAGGGGACGTTTCGACAACAATATTGAAATGATGGTTTTCAAGCGTACTGGTTACGAGGTCTTTCACTATCTCGCACTGGTCACGATTAGTGTACGTGTGATCCTGCACGTACACGTTATCGAGGTAGTGTTCGACGGTTGCCAATGTCAGTGTCAGTCCGTCTCCGCGCATTGCACACTCGCGTTTGACCACGATACCGCCCCACAGGACAGTTGACTCGCGCACAAGAAGTATGGCGGCCTGATACGGGGTGGTTGCTTCATCCCAATTGCGGGGAGCGTTGTGCCACGGGAGTGTGGCCGTCTCGCTGGTCGTTTCCTCGAAACGGTACGTCAAATGGGTCAGTTGCAGGTCGGGGAGTTCGGCTATCACCGTACCGTCATCCAACGTGACGGAAACGAATTGCAAACCGGAACGCTGCCACAACACGCGCACCGTATCCGAATATAAGCCGTTCGACTGCGACACTCGATTCGCAAGTAAAGGCATTCAGACGCCTCCTTAAATGTAAGCCGGATTGAATGTGACCGTCATACGCGCGTTATCCGATGGTTCCTCGGCGCTGAACATCCAAATATTCTCACCGACCTGCGCGTAGCTCCATTCACGTCGGGTCACACTGCCACGCGCCGGATCCGTGCCATCGATAAGAATCTCATGCGTGGCACCGTTGATAAGAATGTAATGACCCATACCCAACGTGATATCGAACGCCATGATGTGCCCGCTTGGGCTATGCTCAACCTGTGGATTGACCACAGGCCCATCGATACGAATAGCCACCGGACTCGGAGCACTACCCGTGTTCGTGAGGGACACGCTACCCGACACGGTTGTTTCAGACCACACCCATGTAGACCCCTTGCCCGTATCGATGTCCTCGAAATGATAGGGGAACGTCATACAGCCCTGACTGTTTGGCAGACCAGTATTCCCGTTCACCGACTGCGTATCGTACAGATACGAGTCCAAAGCGGTCAGGCCGATGCTGAATTTGAGAATGTTGACGCCAGCCCACTCCACCAATGGAGCGGAAGACGATTGCATGACCTGCACCTGACGGCTGATATTCCCCAACTTAACAATCAGTGACTGACTTGTGATGTTGAACGAGCGTTTGAACGCGTCCCAAGCGTTGATGCAGTTTTCCGTGCATTTGCCGATGATATGACCCTCAATAGCGATCGAACGGCCATGAGCCACGGGAATATTGCTAAACCAACCGTCCGACCACGCTTTATCATTGGTCTGCAAGGTCGAACCCACCCCGTCGAATAGGCCTGACACGTTCTGGAACGTCACATGCCACTCGCACCCGTACTGGTCAGTCCCATACAAGGGGAACCCGTTCAGGGTCAGACGAACGTCGCGCGGGTCAAGAGTGAAGATAGCCATACCTTCAGTCTACCCTCGCGACTTGTCACACGTAGTGGAAATTAATTACTCGCACCGTCTCTTGAGCTGCCGCGTTCGGGTCAAGCGCGTTCACCGTGATAGGCGCGCTCACACGCGGGCCATTGTTCGCGTTCATAGGCACCGGGCTAGACACTACCTGCACGGGAGTCACAATGGACGACGGCAGAAGAGAGTTCACCATCTCTTCCACCGGACGAATGGCCGCACGCTCGTTCTCCGATACGCCACGGCCAAGACCAGCCGGAATCATTCGACCGATCTCACGGTCGAACACCTTCGACGGGGAATGAATACCCAACATGCTCTTTGCACCGTCGATGATACCGCTAACCGCGTCCTTGACCGCGGAAATGGCACCGCCGATGGCGCCGGTGATGCCGTTAATCAGACCTTGAATGATGTTGCTGCCTGCGCTGAGAAGCCATGATCCGGCTCCGCTGAACACGCCCATGATACGGCTCGGAATACTGGTGATGAAGCTCATCATGCTGCTAACGCCACTGCTGACAGCACTGGTAATACCACTCCATGCACTGCTTACCGCTCCCCTGATACCGTTCCACACACTGCTGAAAATACCGCTGATATTGTTCAACACGCTTGAGATGACGCCCGACACTGCATTTATGGCACCAGAAACGATACTTTTGATACCGTTCCAAACACTAGAAACGATATTCTGGATTCCCTCCCAGACTCCAGACCAGTCACCGTTAATCGCGGCCAATACGGTGCTGATTATCGCGTTGATAACGTTCATAACGGATGTGACAACCGTTTGGATAAATGGAAAAACCGCGTTAATGACACCCTGAATCGCGGAACCCCACGATTGAAACACTGACTGAATCACCGGAAGCACCGCCTGAATCAACGCAGCGATGTTATTAATCACCGGTGTTACAGCAGTAGCGATAACGCTCATGGTTTGGATGACGTTGCTCACCACGGTTGCCAACACTGGGGCGACTGTTTGAATTGCGGCCGTGATGACTGGCATGACCGCGTTGCCGAGATTCTGTAAGGCACTCATAAGCGGTTGGAGCGCCGGGAGTAACTGAGATTGAACGATTCCTACAACCGGCTGGAACGCTGTCTGGAACGTTGTGCCGATCTGTGAGAGAATCGGGCCGATAGTCTGCACCAGTCCAGTAAACACGCCGCTAAGACCACTGATGCCTTGCGCTAACATGCTGATACCGGAGGTCAACGGGCCTTTGAACTGGTTAAGAATCGTCGTGCCCACGCCAACAATGGACGCTTCTAGATTACCCATCGCTCCTTCGATAGTGCTGGTGCTGGTAGCGGCTTCCTTCGCGGCGTCCGTCATACCCAAGTCCATTATGGCTTGGTTGAATTCCTCCGCGCTGATCTCGCCCTTCTCCATCGCGTCGCGGAAGTTCCCAGTGTAAGCGCCGTTCTTGAGCATCGCCTCTTGAAGTTTGCCGGATGCACCGGGGATGGCGTCGGCCAACTGGTTCCAGTTCTCGGTTGTGAGCTTGCCAGCGCCAGCGGTCTGCGTAAGCACCATACCAACCGAGCTGAAAGTTTCAGCGTTGCCACCGGCGACAGCGTTCAAATTACCTGCCGCTTCGGCTAGTTTGTCGAAGCCCTGTACTCCGTTCGCGGCAAGCTGAGCGGTCACGTTACGGATATCGCTGATACTATAAACCGTCTGGTCGGCGTAAGCTTGCGTGCTGGCGGTGAGCGCGTCAATCGTACCCGTATCCAGTCCGGCGAAGTTCAGCGTGCTTTTGAACTTGTCCGCAGAGTCGGAGGCTTCGATAATGTCTCCGGTAAGATCACCGATGGCGTCCACAGCCATGCCGATACCCGAAGAGACGAGACCGCCAACGGCACCGGCGGCGGCACCGAACTTCCCGAACCCGCTGGAAGACTTGCCAGCCGACTTGTCAACGTCACCCAACGCTCCATCAGCCTGCCGTGCCGACTCTTCGATTTGACGGCTACCCGATTGAATATCCTTGACGCCAGCGTTCCAATCGCCGGTGTTGATCTCGGCGTCTAGGGTTAGTGTCGAGTCTGCCATCACACGTCCTTCCCGAGTTTTTCGATAATCGTGTTAATCCTGCGGTCGCCATGCTTGCTGAACGCGGCGGCGATGCAATCGAACGTCATGAGATATTGTTCCGCCAGTCGACGCCATCGGATACGACGTCCCTCCCTAAGCAGGTTCATCATCAGAGAGGAATCAACATTGTTTTCCAACACGTCGCGGATAGCCTGCCACCCATACAAGTCACCCAATTCGGCGAGGATATGAACGCTCGGAAGCGGCTTGCGAGCCGCCTCCTTCTGCTTGTAACTCTTCATCGCCTCCCGCTCGGCGGGAGTAAGCAGGCTATCCCACGACTTCATTTATTCGCCCTTGATGTCAACCGTGATGTTCTTCGCCATAAGCCCGCACAACGCGGTCATGGCACGCTGATAGGCGAGATCACTACGCTTACGAGTCTGTTCAGTCCACTCGGAGAATTTATCGGCTGGACTCATAAGTGATTCGACCAGTGGGAAGATAATCTTTTCGGCGGTTTCCAAAGTCTCACGGTTCGTTACGCCAGCGTTCAGCTTGTCGATTGTTTCAGCGTTATCCAAGATCGTGAGCATGTCTTTCGAGCCTAACGGTCTCATGGTGTACACGGTGCCGTCGATTTTCACGGTGAGGGTGCGGAACGCTTCTCGGGTGTCGATGCTCAAAACCGGGTTAGTCATTATCTTTGCTCCAATCGTGTGATATCATTGATCATGTTCCCCTTGTAGGGATCTATTCTCTCATGCGCCCGCCACCACAATTCTGGTGGCGGGCGTTACTTATGGCTCACTTACTTGATATTGAAGTTAACCACGGTCTGCACACTGCCGCTCTTGAACGTGACGGTACCATTACCGGTCTGCTTCAGCTGAATATCCCAAGTGCCATCACCATTGTCCTTAGCGGAAGCTTTAGCGGTTTCATCCACGGTGGCGGTGATGCTGCCAGTCGCACCGTTCGGGGAGGCCACCACATTGACCGTCACATGATCGTTGACTTTGCCGGAAATGTTTGTCGGGGACGCGGTAAGCGCTGCGATCTGAACGTCTTCCGTCTTGATGGTGCCGGAATCCTCGTCATAATACGACGGGTTATCCAGATCAAGTTCGCCCATGACCACGGCACCGTTCGCCCCGGGAGTCATCGAACCGGAGAGCGTGACCACGAACGGGTCGGACAGGCTCACGGTGAACTCGCCGCCAGCGCTGATAAGCGCCTGCGGGATACGGAAGTCCTGAGCGGAGGAATGGCCATCGCACACGTTATGAATGATGATGTCACGCGGAGTGTTCGATACGCATTCGTTGCCGCCGAAACGTACCTGACCGGTTTCGGACATCGAACCGGAGATAACACGCTTGAACTTCGCGTTATGATACAGCTCGGGGAACAACATGCCAAGGAAGCGGACGCTCGGGCAGATGATGTTCAGCTCAAAACTCATTTCCTCGTAGGAGCCGTTCGGCACGTTGATGGTGCCGGACTGTGAAGCCACCTCGGTCGTGCCGGGGGTAAGGGTGATATTGCCTACTTCATCCTGCACGAAGTCGGGTGAAATAACCAAATCGTCAATGTATACTGTCTTCTTGCCGATGAGTGGGTAGGATGCCATTGTTTGTCCTTTCGTCGGGCGGGACTGCACACGCGCGACTAATGGACGGTTCCTATTCTACCGTTTCGATGGGGAGCTTGTAATCAATATTGAATCGGATGCTTTTCACCCAGCGCCCTTCACCGTCGATGGCGTCCATGTCTATCGCGGTCGCCGGATGCACGCGGATTGATACAAAGTCAATATCAGCAATGGGGTTGCAGGTGAGTCGGCAATAGTCATGCAGACGATTGTTAATGAAGTGCAGGAGTCGGAGCATCAGACGCCCTTGTTCGATCACGTCGAAGTATCGGCTGCTGACTGTGAGCTGGTCGGTGTATAGGTCGCCGTTGATGTCCACGGTGTTCGCGTTAACCCAGATTCCCTCGGCGTTCGTGACGCTACCAGTGTCCAATACGGGACTAGTGCCGAAGAACAGTGTTTTGCCGTAAGTGCCGAAACCCTCGTTTTGTAGGGTCATGCACATGGCCAGATCAATCATGATGTCGCTCCTATCCTAGGTTGAAATACGATTTCACACGGCTTGCGGCAGTGTTCCGCGCCCGCTGGAGGTAGCGTACCGTGTTCGGATGCAACCGGTTCATATGTTCGCGGATACGCGCGTAAGGCACGCGACTGTTGCCGAACGTGATACGCCACTTGAGCGTGGACACTTGTTGGAAACGGCCACTGTTACGCAAAGCGCCGGTGAGTACGGGAGCGTTCTGACGGGCCATCTTTAGGATGTCCGTCATCATTCTCACGCCACCCTTGTTCAACTGTTGGGTGGAGAGCTTACGCGCCCAATCAGAGGACAACTGTAACCGGTAGCTCATATGCTGTCCCTGCCATACGGGTTCCCATACACGGTTATGAACCGGGTCTCACCCATGTCCATGTCATCGCCGCGACTGGCTTGCGTGACTTGGTACACTCTGCCATCGGACAGTTCCAGCATCAGGTCGGGCCATAGTTCCATGTTTCCCAGCAGACTTTCGGGAACCGTGTCAGTTTGGATGTGGAAGCGTCTGCTGCTGATACGCGAACCGTATTCAGTCGGCTGGTCGGACTGGGTGGAGTGCTTCACAATCACCTGCAAGTCGGCCAGTCGTTCGTTCGGCAGACCGGGAGCAGTGTACCGCCAAAGCGTCGCCGTCTGTACTTGGTTAGGGAACAAGCGGAACGGGTCACAGAGCGTTGCCATAAGCGTAGTCACCTCCCACGTAATCCTGAGCGTTCAACCACCACGGCAGATTATGGTGTTTGCGAGGCATGGAGAGGATACCGCCGCTATCTACGCCGTTATGGCATAGGCTCCATTGGCTGATAAGAGACTGGTAAGGGGTCAACGCACGTTCAATTGCGGTCTCGTTGACCGTTGCGTAACTCACGCTCACATCCTCGATACTCTTCGAGGTGATACGGTCGGTCTGTTCAAGAATGTTCTGGTCTGCCTCGATGATCGCCGTCAAGACTGAAGATAATGGGGCGGGGAGCTTGGCGAACCCGTGCGTTCCCGTCACGGTTACTACCGTGCCGACATTAAGACGTTCCGTGATGGTCAGATAGTTCGCGTACTTGGTTTCTGGCTTCCACCCGTCGCCCATATTATAGTTCACATGGAAATCGAGTTTCACTCCGTCGGTGGTCTGCACGTTGGTCACCTCCGAATACCATGCCAAAAGGGCTATGTGACGGCCATCTCCTACGACGATTCCCACGTAATCATCAGTAAGCTGGGACAGGGCTTTTTGGCATAGAATGTTGGCGAGGTCTGCGAGCGCGGCATCCTTCCACCGTGCGTAGTTGGCGTCTTCAATTTGTTTGATTACACTGGCGTCGATGTCCATGTCTGATCCTTCCGGAAATGAGTTAGGCCCTACCTCCATTGTAGGAGATAGGGCCTTTGCGGTGCAGTCCCGCTACTTTTAGGATAGTCGGTCAGGAGGACGCCATCAAGCCTGCGGCGATCAGAGCGTTCACCACTTGCGTTACTGTGCCGGACGACGGGTCAACGTGAGCGGCCTTACCGATAGGCTGACCCTCTTCATCCACAAAGTTGATGGTCTTAACCGTGTTCAGGTTGTCTTCGGACAGCGCCTTGCCGCCGACTCGTGCGTACATTTCAGCGTTCATCACTCTTACCCTTCGGCTTGATGACCACGGCGGACTTCTCCGCGTCCAGACCACCACCAGCATAGATCTCCTGAAGATACTCGTTGGTGTTCGTGGACAGCGCGAAGTTCGTGAACGCTTCGATGGACGTATCACCGACCACCGCATAGTGGGACGCGGACATGATGACACCCATAGTGGTGGTATCGTCCGTATCCGTCCACCATTCAGGGGTGATGATCTGCTGGACGCCGAGAGCGCGGGCCAGAGTATCGTCACCGCCGAGAGCGATGTACGTGTTGCCGTTCGCGTTCGCGGACATCAGCAGGTCGGCTACAGTGTCAGCGTTGCACAGCAGCACCTTGTTGCCCTGCGCTCGAACCATGTGGGAGGCACGCACGAAGTCCATCAGCGGAGACGCGTCCGTCATGGTGTAGGAGAGCGCGAAACGGTTGCCCTTCCAATCGGACGAATTGTCTCCCGCGTCGGTCACGACGCTACGGAAGTGCGCCATATCCGTGTAACCGCCGAGCGTAATCTGACGTTCGATGGTCTGGACGATGTAGTTCGGGAGTTCCTGAAGCACGTAGCGGAGCAGAGCGCCCGGACGCTGGGTGCGGCGGATGTCACCCTTGTTCAGGGTGATGTACTTGTAGGTGTAGTCGGCCTGAAGCTCACGCTTCACGAACGAAAGCACCTGTTCCTTCTTCTTCGTGCCGTAGGAGGCCACCGGATAGCCGTGTGCGCGGGTCTGTTCGGTCAGACCGGCGATATTGCCGCCGATGGTGAGGCGATCCATGCCGGTCTTGCGCAGCATGTTCCACAGGCCGGAGCCGCGCGTGTTCAAAGCGTCCGAGATTGTGGTGATGGCTTCGGTCGGGATGAACTTGGTCACGTCGGTGGCGTCAACGCCGAACGATGCGGTGTCCGACATGTTACGGTTCACGGTGTCAGCCCACTCACGTTGGAACGCTTCGACACCCTTGTTGTCAGTGTCGATTAGGGCACGCTCGAACGCGATCATGGCATCGTCGGAGTCGAGCCATGTCTTACGGTCGTGGGAGAACTTCACGGTACCCGACTGGTGGGCGGCGTGGTTGGCCTTGTTGATGATGATGGTCTGGCGGCCGTTGGAAGTCTGCACGGGTTCCTCCGGTGCCGGAGTGTTTTCCTGATTGTTCGAGTCGGACTGTTCTCCGATGGCTTCGGTGATGTCATCGAGAGCTCCCTGCATGATGTCACCGATGCTGTTGGTGAGCTGTTCCGCCTCGTCCGGCGTGAGTTTGAACTGGGCGATGGTACGCGCCAGTTTCTTCAGGAGTTCCGGGTTCATGGTGTCTCCATTCGTGTTGTTGTTGCGGCTGTTGATTGCGGTGAAAGCGGCCCTTGGGTCGGCACCACGATAGACGACGCTGATTTCCAGTAGTTCGCCATCGTGGATGATGCCGTCCTTGCCGGGACGCTTGTTGAATTCAACGGTGATGCTGAAACTGTTGGTCAGGCATCCGTCTGCGGCAAGCTGGCGGATACGTTCGCCTTGATCTACCTCGCTGAGTTTCGCTTCGGCCATTAGTCCATCATCGGTCATCCAAAGTCTGGTGATTGCGCCTGCTTGGCATTCGATGCTGGGCATGTGGTCGATTAGCAACGGTAGGGATAGTTTGTCGGACTCGGTGAGGTCGGACACGAGTTTCAGGGTGCCGTCGATTAACGGCGCTTTCAGTGTCTTCAGGTCTACGGTGAGTCCGTCGCACATTACTTTGCCGCTGTTAGCAAGGAAGGTAAGGGTACGACCATTGGTTTCTGGGGCACCGCTGTTGGCGAAGCTCTTACGAGTCTTCATCTTGGACCTTTCAATAGGTAGTGGTGCGGTCGAACGTCCTTAATGGGCTTAATGTTCTGTACCCCATAGTAGCACGATGCGATACGTGTCCAAACCTTTGCAGTTCGGACACTTGAGCGTCACTATCGTGTCGCGGGTGCAGGAGCCTAGGTATCGTCCGCAGCGTTTGCAATGGATGTCATACGTCATGATTCGACCACCTCGTAATCCTCGTAGCATCGGCAGTTGGGGTGTCCGTTCGGTGTTTGCATACTCTCGAAGTTGTTCACGTAGGTTTTGTCGCCTATCTCTACGCTGGCGTTCTCCGCCATATACGTGTCATCCAATGCGATTCGTTTGCCTTCCATGTGGCGGCAGAATTCGCACACTTTTTCGTCGCCGCTGGTACGCCATACTTTGTCCAGTCGGACGCCGAGCGTTTCGCTGAGGTTGCGGGCGCTGTACAAGCTGCCGATCCTCTGGGATTGCACCGTTTCGCAGCGGGCAATCAGTTCGGCGTGATCGTTGCCCATACGGTCGAGCGCTTCGCGTAGGCGTTCGGCGTCCCACTGTTCCACGTCGGCCCGGTTCAGCAGTTCGAGCACGTCGTTGGTAATGGTCTTGCTGGTGGACTTGGCGATGCTCCGCAAGTGTTCCGCGTAGGCTTCGCTGACGGTTGCGGGGAGTTCAGTCCAGAAGTAGAGTTGCCGCCAATCATCGGCGGTGTATCCCTCGATATCCACGGCAATAGAGCTTTCGGGATGGAGTTCCGCCCACACGGTGATGACCTGTTCCAACTCGTAGCCGGTACGGCGGGCGTAGGCGGCGAGGTTGTCCTTCAAGTCGTCTTTCACGTCGTTTATCCACTGGTCTCCGATGGCTTCCAAGTCGTCGCGCAGCCCGTTTTGGGATCGTCGGGCCATTCGGATGACTCTGTTCACGTAGGTTCGCGTGGCTGGGAGGATACGGTTTTCGACTGCTGTTTCCTGCGGTTTGATATTACGGCTATACCGTTTTGCGGTTACTGGGATAGTCAGTGTCGGGGCCTGCTGGTGCAGGTCAAGACGCTTGTACGAGTCGGGGAGTCCGAGCGCGTCCACGGCGGATTCCAGACTGGCTCCCATGTTCAGGAGCTGGGTCAGCGAGTCTATACGAACTTTCTGGGTGTCGGCCTGCACCTTCTCCACATCAGTCTGCGAAGGCAGGTCGAGGTCGAACGTGATGCCGTAGCCTAAGCCTCCTGTGATGCGGTCAAGTTCGAACTGCCATTTATCCCATACCGTCATACACAACGGCTTGAGAGTGTTCTCTATAAACGCGCGTTCCGCCTGTTCGGCGTTGGCGTAGGTCTGCCCGTTGTCGATGCCTCGAATGATGTCCGGGACGGCGAGCGCGTTCGACAACCTGTTGTTCACCACGTCGTTCACGGTCTGCAAGTCCAGACTGTCGTTGGCGTTCTGGAACGGAACCCACACGAGTTTGCTGGTGGTGCTGGGCTTATGGGTCATCGGGTCAACCGGAATCATGTTGTACACGATCCCGTTGTTGTTGCCTGCGCCTCGGAACGTGCTTTCGAGACGGTCGCGGTTACGTTGGAAGTCCTCAGTGTTCTCGGAAACGATGCCGAGCATTCCAGCCGGGACAGCGTTGTTGCCGAAGAAGCCACGCTCATAGTCGGCAATCATGTCGTCCACGTTGGCCCACTTCTTCACGGTCATAGCTGGGGCGATGCCGCGCGTCGGGTCGTTGGGGTGCTTGCTGTAGCTGAGGGCGATGGTTTCGTTTCGGGAGAATTCGTAGACTCGTTCGCCGTCGCCCAAGTCCATTGTGACGCGGTGATACCAGTCCGAGCGGGAGGAATTGTATTGGCGACTGTTCGACGGCAGAAGCGTGTACCCGATGATGTTCGTTGGGGTGATGTCTCCACCGGGGCCGTTCGTCGTCCAGATCAGCACGTCCACATGAGATTGAGTGAGGATACTGACGGAGATAAGTTTCAGAAATTCGAGGCAGCTATAAGTGTCGTTTGGCGCGTAGAGTGCGGCCAACGGTGCGGGAGCCGGTTCAATACGCCGGTTCTCCGAGTCCACGGCGTAGGGGATTACCGTGCTGAACCGTTGTGCGATTGCGTTCACGTATGGGAACACGTTGTCGTAGGTGTCGTGCATGGGGATGGTGTTGCCGCCCATCGGCTGCCAAATGTTCCCGCCCATTGGTGTGGGGGTTGAGCTTGGCGCATGGTTACGGTCGAAAGCGCTCATAAAACCTTCACGGAGATTGTTCAGCAGGCTCACTTTTCCTCGATTCGTCGGAAGACCTGTGTCCAGTTTACCTTGTGCATGGTTTAAAACCTCTCAAACAGCAACATCCCATGATGGGAGTTGGAGCGGCTTGTAGTAGGCGAGAAGGACGCTATCGGCCAGATCGGGGCTTCCGGTCTGGTTCTCTGTTTTGTAGTCTTTCTTCCGCTGCACTTCGCGTAGATTCCGGTTGTTGATCGTCCATTCGCGGGTGCTGAGTTCCTGAAACAGTTCGGCACGGTGTTCCAGACTCGGGTTGATGGTGATTTCAGGAAGCTGTTCAGCGAACTCGAACCATAGTTCCGAACTGACTGCCGGGTAACGGTCGGGGTGTTTGGGTTTGGCTCCGAAGTTGACGCCGTTCACGGGTTGGCTTCGGCTGCGGAGGATGTCTGTCACGCCTCCGCCCACGCCGGTATCGTCCACGTTGATGATGTTTGGGTGATGTGTTCCGGCAAGGGTGATTATGCGTTCCGCTGTTTCCACGAGACTTGTTTTGTTCCAGCTCACGAGATCTACTAGGTGGCGTCCTTTTACGATGGCTACGGCGGTTCGGTCGGCTCCGTATCGTGCCACGTCAACGCCGAAGCTTACGCCTCCGTCTGTTTGCGGTTGGCGTTCGGTCGCGTCTGCGAGTTGCTGCCAGCTTATGATCTGGTTGATGGTTTTCTCGTATGGCATTCCCTCCCAGATGTGCGCGAAGTCTGGGTTGTTTCGTGATTCCTCGACCTGCCGTTTGATTTCCTCTGGAAGGATCCCGGCCTGTTCCGCGTCCCGCCATGTGGTGTGATGGTGGGTGGTGCGCTGTTGGGTGAGCTGGCTGGGGTGTGTGACGAAACGGGTGGTTATCGCATCCTCCGGGGTCAGGGGGTTGCGGGTGAAGATGATGGTGCTGCCGTTCTTTCGGATGGTCGGGAGCAACACGTCTAGGCTGTGGTCGGTGATGAACTGGGCTTCTTCGATCCAGCACCGGTCTACGCCTTCGATGCCTTTTAGTGTGCTTTCCGGGTCTTCGTGCAAGCCTTTGAACCAGAACACGCTTCCGTTCACGTGGGTTATCTGTTCGCGGGTGATGGTGAAACCGGGAAGCTGATAACGGCTGATGATGTCGGCTAGGAGCTGTTTGACGCTTTCCTGAATGCTGTTCTGGAATTCGCGGGTGCATAGGATGCGGGTTGGGTACATGCTGGCTTCGAGTGCTAGTGCTAGGGCTACGCTGGTGCTTTTTGCGCTTGAACGTCCTCCGCTGTAGTCGTAGTAGCGGTATGGCGGGTTGTCACGGTCATGGAGGAAGAACAATAGATCTTCGTATGCTTTGGGGATTACGAGGTTGAATGTTCCGTTTTGTTCCATAATGTTCGCGCGATTCTCAATAGTCTGGTCTTCACCCGAGGAAACCCGAGCCTTATTGAGAATAGTAGGCTCGGGTTTGTTCACTTCACCGTGACGTTGATTGTTGGCGGCTCGTACATCTGCACCGTCTGGTCAACCTGCTGGCGGGGCATTCCTTCGGTACGGTTGGCGATGTCCTGATAGGCGCGGAATGCTTTTTCACCGTCTTTCTTCGATTCGAGTACACGGCGTAGGGCGATCTGTTCTGCTTGGGTCAGTTCGTCCATGCGCTGCACCCATTCCGCTAGTTCCTCGTTCGTGAGTTCAAGGAATTGTTGGAGGTTGTATTTCACGCTGCCGCGTTTTGTCCATTTGCGGCTACGGTCTTGTGGGCGTTCTTGGAAGCCGCCTTTACCTGTTGGATTGTTGACGCCTCCGGTGATTCTGCCGTGGGCGTCTCGGGTTACGTTGCTCATAAGGGTATTTTATGCTTTCTTGGGTTTAGTTTGTGTGCAGTAGCGGTTGATGAAGTATGTCTGGCCTTTGCCGGTTACTTTCGCGGTGCGGTTGATGGTCACGTGGCCGTCCGAATGGGTGATGGCGGTTTCCTTGATTCGGAACGTCCCAAGTCCATCGCGCGTTGTGTTGGCATGTTGCGGTTCGAGCCGGTCTTACCCAAGTAGCCGTCATGTCGGGGAATCTCGAGAAGGCGGTTCTGGCCGATGTCCAAACCGTTCTGGCGCGGCATCTTCGCCAGTTTTCCGATCAGGCGGGTGCCGTCCGACGTGGCCACTGCGTCGGCGAACCGTGTTTTCGGTTCCAGTTCCTTGACTTTCTCCTGTTCCTCTTTCGACTTGGTGGCGAGCTGGATAAGGAAGTCTGGGCTGGTGAGTGCCTTGTTTAGAGTCTGCTGGGTCATGTATGCGCCATGCTTGCGGATGGACGGCAGCTCCTCGTGAGTCACCCAACGTTTGAGCTCGTGGGCCTCAGGCTTGCGGGATCCGAGCACGAGGCTGTAGAGACCGGCTTCGTTGACGATGTTGGTCTCACCTTGACGCCCTAATTTGAACTTAGGCCGTTCGTCATCATCGAGACGATCAAGCGCCATGCTCACGTTTGAGTGGCCGAGGATGTCGCACACGTCCTTGGCGACGGACCAAGGCTCCCCTGCTTCGTCGGTCAGGGTACGCAATGCAGCGTTATGGAAGTAGAACTGTTGTATTTCAGTGTTCACTGGGGTCTCCTAGTAGTATTCGACGTCTTCAGGCGAGGATGTAGGTTATGAGGAGTTTGAGTAGGGCTATGGTGCATGTGGTGACGAGTAGGACTGCTAGGGTGAGTAGTAGGAGTCCGAGTATGCGGCCTATTTTGTAGCTGAAAGTGTTTTTCTCCGGCTTGTTGTTGTTGCGGAAGTAGTCGAATTCGCTGTGGTTTTTCATTGGTTTGGCTCCCATGTGATTGTGAGGAATACGCCGGTGGGGGTGTTGTCGGCGTAGCGTTTGTGGCTGGTTACGTCGGTGATCTGGCAGTCGTCGTGCCAGATGTGGGTTTCGGTTATGGCGTCGTATAGGGCGCGTTGGAGTTTGTCTATGTCTGGTTTGACTGTTGGGTGTTTTCGTTTTCTGGGTGGGATGGTTTTGGGGCGGGGCAGGTAGAACGTTGTTTCTACTGTCACGTATGAGTCGTGTGGGATGGTTGGGTGTTTGTGGCTGAGGATGGTGTCGCGCACGTGGTCGCGCCACGGGCGTTCCTTCTTGTCCATTGGTATGAGTCGGGTTACTGGTTTGCCTGTGGTGCGGCTTCTGCCGGTGATTGGACGGTAGGAGCCTTTACTGGCTGGTATGCCGGGAATGAACAAGCTGAACGAGAATGGTTCGTCGATCATTGGTTGACCTCCGCCAAGTCGAATGTTGGTTGCGTTTTCCGTCTTGAGATGGTCGGTTCCTTAACTGATTGCGAATATGATGATCGGGGCGACGCACAGGCAGACGGTCAACGTGACCGCGAACAGGATTTCAAACGGGTTGCGTTTCATTCAACGGACTCCTTATACGGGTTTTCGGTGGTGTGTGGCGGAAAATCGCATTCCTGGTCTTTCCAACCGGCCGCGTAACCTTCCTGCCATGCCTTGCGGCGTTCGTGTTCCAACCATTCCAAGCTGCACATGGTTTCCGATTCCAAGCTGTACATGGTTATCTGTTCGTCGTGTTTCATGATTTCTCCTTGTTGAGTTTGTCGGCTAATTCGCAGGCTTTTTCGTCTGCCTGTGCGGTTTCTTCGTCGCGTCTTCGCTTTGATTCGGCATCTCGGACGGCATTGAGACGGAATAGACGAGCAAGGAACGGCAGTGGTCGGCCGTCTTTTCGTATGCGTTGATTTGTCCCTGCATGACACCGTATGCTGCCGTGTCATGCTGCATCAGAAGAGCGCTCGCCAGTCTCAAGCCTTCCGCTTCCATCTGTTCGCACCAGTCGATAATCTCGTTGAGCGTCTTGTCTTTCTCGGTCATGTTTATTGCCATCAGAATTCTTTCCATTCGTTGTCGATCTGGTTGGATGAGTCGGTCGGGCCGAACGGGTCTGTTCCCTGCCATTGGTTGCTGGACTGTTGGGCTTGCTGAGCCTGCTGGCTCTTCGCCTTGAGCATGGCCAGACTGATGGTCGCGTGTTCGATGATGAAATCGGTGCGAGGCTGACCATGATTGTCGGTGCCGGTCTTCCATTTCAGGACTCCCTCGACATGTACCGGTGTACCCTTGCGCAACATGCGTTCGTAAGTTTCGGCAAGTCTCATGTCATATTCGAAGATGGTCGCCCACATGGTGTCGTGGTCCACCCACTGTTTAGTGTCTTTGTCCATGTGTCCGCCTGTGGCGGCGACTCGGATAAGCATGTATTGGGTGCCGTTGCGGGTCTGTTTGCGTTCTGGATCTGCCGCCAAGCGTGCGAGCGGTAGCGTGATTCTTGGGTCATTCATCGTTGATCGTTTCTCCTACTGGTAGTGGTGTGATGTCGGGGTTGAAGTAGTAGCGGTTGCCTACCTTGATGTATGGCAGTCGTTTCTCGCGGCAGTATCGTCGGACTGTTTGGATGTTGAGGTGCCAGCGTTCAGCGTACTGTTCCGTCGTTGCGGTGTAGTCTTTAGCGTACATGATTCAAGTATACGTCAGATTATTCTTGATTGCAAGCAGCATGTTCTAGTTATATAATATATATATGAGCATTGGAAATCGTGCGCACCGACATCAATAAGATAGGAACAGGAATAAAGTAAGCGCCTCCCCTAGAGAACTGAAGGAAGGCGCTAACAGAAAGGTGGAAAATATGTCCGATACGAGTATAGCACAGAACTCTGGTTTTTCGATGCTGCCGAATTGGGCGGTGGACGATGACCGGCTGGGCGGCTATGACCTGCTGGTGTACATGGCGCTGATACGCCACGCCGACAACACCGGCGTATGTTGGCCCAGTCTGGAGCGGTTGGCGAAGATCGCGCGTTGCTCACAGCCCACGGTATCCAAGAGCCTCAACGTGCTTGAGCAATTGGGTTACATTCGACGGGTCAAGTCCGATGGCAGGGCCAACCGGTATCACGTCTCACTGTGGAAGCCGACACCGGAATCTGCTTTTGACCCTGTTTCGACCTCAAAACGTGCTTTTGACCCTGTTTCGACCTCAAAACGTGCTTTTGACCCCTCAAAACGTGCTTTTGACCTACCCCAAAACGAGGTTTTGACTAACAATACCCAAGAGAACAAAACCCAAGAACAATACTCGCGCGGCGAAGAAAAAATAACAGTCGCCTGCCATTCAGTGGATACGCTCAAGTCGCTTATGGGATTGTGGCCGAAGAAGTGCAGGGTGTCCAATGAATTCATCAGGTATTTCAATCAGGCGTTCGATGAGGTTGGTGCCGATGCGCTTATGAGGGCGGCGAAACGTTTCGTGGAGTCGTGCGAGGGTACGCCATTGCAGTACGTGCGGACTCTCCCCGTGTGGCTGGCCAACCCGATTAATTGGAGAGCCCAGAAGCAGGAGCAGCGGAGCGAAGCGCAGTTAACGCATTGGATGGCCAATAGGCTTCCTGATTCCATGTCTGCTGATGTGTCGACCGTTCTGAGGGCGAGGCGTGCGTATTGGGGTGCCACCGGTGGTGTGGAGGCGCTGGAAAAGGAATTCTTTCCAGACGAAGTTAAGAATGGGGTCAATTTGCAACAAGAACCAACAATGTGATATAATATGTATATCACACATTGCATAGAAAGGATACACATGAAGATCTACACAAACCGATACCGCGACTTCACCCCGGCACAAGGCATACCGGTACGCATAACATACGGTTCGCCACGATGGCGTCTGCCATACACGATCGCAGCATCGGCGAAAACAGTAACGCCGGGCCGATGGTTCATGGAAGGAACAGACGAAGAATTCACCGAACGGTATCGTTCCATGCTGGACTCGCACGGGGTCGCTCGCATCAGAACGGAACTTGAAACAATATCGCAACTCAACAGCGGAAAAGACATCGTGCTTCTATGCTTCGATGACGTAAGCAAATGCTTGTGCCACCGGACGATTTTCGCCCAATGGTGGCAGGAAAAGACCGGTGAAGAAGTCAAGGAATTACAAAAAGGTTTGGAGGCCGACCAAAATGTGCTATTCTGATAACTGTTCCGCCCCTAGCTCACCGGATAGAGCGCCTTGTCTCGAACAGGGAGGCACCAAGTTCGACTCTTGGGGGGCGGTCTGATGGCAGGTTTCAACTCACCGTCCATCCTGTTCCTCAACACTTGGGATAAACCCGAACGCGATTGGAACGGGAATCTGTTCAGGCAGGCACTCGCATCAGGGTATACGCGATACGTCGAACTGTACGCCGGAGCCTTCGCAAACTGCATGGTCGCCATAGAGAACGGCTGGAAACCGGAACAGATCGAAGCGTGCGACGTGTGGGCGTACACCGCAGCGCTCGGATATGCGTACAGCGGTAAGCCTCTCACCGAAATGCAGGCGACGGTTGACGATGCACCACTACCTCTCTCCGGAAACGCGGCGGACGATGCGGCTACCGTAATCATGGCGCAATACCGTATGCGGCTCAGCAAGCACGAAGATGTCGATTACTACCGTGAACTTCTGGCCGATCTTGACATCAACGATTCGGAACACGTCGGACAGTTACGGGAACGAATCGCAGCGAATATGGTCAGACTTGAGGGGCTGAGATACGAGGCCACCGACCCGATGAAATACGCGGAACGCATCATGGACGACCCGAACACCATCGTGTTCGCAAATCCTCCTACGTATCCGGGCGCTTATGAAAAGTTCTTCGACACCGGTGGTAGATTCCAATGGGCGGAACCTGAATACAACGTATTCAACGCTCCCGTCGATATCCCCAAGCTCTGCAAAATGTTCGATGGACGTAAGGCGCTGCTTGTCTGCCAGCAACAGCAAACGCCCGGGAACGCTGCGACGGCCAGCCCGGTATATGCTAGGCGTCTTGGGCTTGACAGTGTGATTTACATGAATTCCAACCGTCCGAACGAGGTCAAACGTCTTGTCGGCGGGAACATGGTGACTGTGGCGTCTTCGAAATCGGCGGATATACCTATACCGATATTACCGAGAGATCATCCGATTACCGAACGTTCTAAAATCGAGGTCGTACCGTTGCACGATAGCGCGGCCCAAGATTCGTACCTGCAAGTCATGCGGCATCGGATATCAGGAAACGTAAGTCCCATGTGTGTTCTCGTACTAATCGACGGTTACGTTGCAGGGATCATCGGCTATGGCTTGCCGAACTTTATGTACAAGAGTCACTACGCGGTATTGCGTCAAGCGTTCGGGGTATCCCACGAACGGTATCGGCTTACGAAGCTGGTCACGATGATAGCGTTACGTCGTTCCACGTTCCAGCTCTGCGCTACGCCAAAGTCGCAGATCATCATCGATTCATGCGATGCGCTGGCAACCGTCGAGTACACGCGATACCCAGAAGCGAAGGGACTTCGCGGCCTGATGAAGCTGGACAGACGCGACCGTAAGAACGGACAGTACCAATTGCAGTATAAGAGCGCTTGGCACGACGAAATCGGCTTAAGGAACATTCTCGGACAGTTCCTAGCCAAGGAGAACAGGAGGAAATAATGTCTGATATCGACACGTCGCAAGAAATGACCATAGCAGACGGTTTGGTAATCAAATGGGTTGACGTGGTAAACCTCAAGGAACAAGACCTGAACGCGCAAGTCATGGAACCGCGTAAGTTCGACGCTCTGACACAGAACATCAAGCTACGAGGGATGCTGGAGTCATTGCCGTACTGTTCGCAACCGAACGGAGAAGGGCCGATAAGCATCGTTTCCGGCCATCATCGTACAAGAGCTGCCGCCCGCGCCGGTATCCAACGTATCCCGGTTATCGTGGACACGAAACCTATGACACGTTCAACCATAACGGCTAAGCAGATTGCCGCCAACGAACTCACCGGCCATGCAGATGAAAAGCTGTTGGCACAATTGGTGACGCAAATGGATAGCGTGGACGATTTGTTGTTGAGCGGACTCGATCAGGATAATCTTCCACATGTGGAACCGCAGCAGGTCAACCTGAACGGTTTGAATGTGAAGTACGAATATAAGACCGTTGAGTTTTTGTTTCTGACCCGCGAATACGAGGAACTTGAACAGTTCGTGGATGATTGCAACGCGGACATGCTCGGGTTGGTGCCTATGGAATTGTACGACGAGTTCGTTCATCAGGTGACGGAGTTCGCTTCACGTAACGGAATCAAGAATATGGCCGCTGCGGTATCCAAGATCATCGAGATAGCAAGGAGGGACGCCGAGGAAGAGTGATTACAGGCCGGGCGAGTCCCGGCCTTTTTGTTTGCACCACAAGACACAATATGATATAATAAATATATCACATCAATTAGCAAACAAGGAGTATCTGAAATGTTTGATGAAAATACTTTCGCAGCAGCATATCGTTCCGATTTGCGGGATGAAATTGTCGAAACCCTCAAGGATTATGCGGACGGCATTACGCCAACCAAGCAATGGTGCTGGGATCGGTATGACGACGTTGGACTTCCGGTTACCGGCAACGATAATGGTTCCTGGACGTGCAACGCCAGCAAGAGTTCCGTGAATATGCAGAACGTCATGTTCTCGGATGATTGGGATAGGTTCGTCGCTAGCGATTACGCATACGACGCGCCCCTCGATAATCCTGAAGCACTTGAGGTTTTCTACCGTACTTGGCTGTTATCCGAAGAGTTTGACAATGCGGTTTCCGAACTGCTTGCGGAGTGA
>ENA-ORNW01000645-ORNW01000645.1-human-gut-metagenome-genome-assembly--contig:-NODE-645-length-32473-cov-3.387655_pt1 | contig 32473 bp, 44 predicted proteins | sample MGYA00242121_ERZ509034 | MGnify/ENA primary metagenome ERZ509034 (study PRJEB26280, sample SAMEA2338689) | human gut metagenome | biome: human gut; feature: human-associated habitat; material: faeces... | reverse complement strand
ATAGCAACAAATAAACAATTTAATTTTCCAAAAATAAAGTTAGAATTTAATGAAACACCAATAAAATATGGAGAAATTAAAGATAGTGAATATAGGCCATTAAATGAAGATACAATGACCTATGAAAGATGGAAAAAGAGAATTGCAAGTGATGTAAAACTAAGTGACACAATAAAAAGAACAGAAAAAGGCAAAATAAGTTGTTTCAATACTCAATATTTAAAAGATGAAAGAACACCAGCAACGATTGCTGCAGGTGGAGGACCTCCATTAAGATATGATGTACCAGGATATGCAAGTGAAAAAGATATAATTACAATGCAAACTTTCCCACAAGATTATGACTTTATGGGGATGAGTGTTCAATATATATGTGGTATGAGTGTACCACCAATTATGATGAAAAAAATTGCTGAACAAGTAAAAATTCAATTATTAGATAAAATAGAATAGAAGGTGAGTATAATTGGAAATACAAAAAATTGCAATAAATAAACTAATACCAGCTACATATAATCCTAGAAAAGATTTAAAACCAAATGATCCAGAATATCAAAAGATTAAAAAGAGTATTTTGGAATTTGGTTTTGTTAGTCCATTAGTAGTAAATAAAGACATGACAGTTATAGGAGGACATCAAAGACTAAAGGTACTACAGGAACTAGGATTTGAAAGTGTAGAATGTATAATTGTTGATTTAGATAAAACAAAAGAAAAAGCATTAAACGTAGCATTAAACAAAATAAGTCGGAGAATGGGACACTGAAAAACTTGAAAGTTTGCTACAAGAATTATTACAAGAAGATTTTGATGTTAGTTTAACAGGTTTTGACTCTGAAGAAATTGATGATCTACTGAATGAATACCTAGATACAGAAGAGGACGGATTTGATGTAGATGAGGCAATCAATGAAATAGAAGAGCCAATAACAAAAACAGGAGATATCTGGATACTTGGAAATCATAGGTTAATGTGCCGGAGATAGTACAAGTAATGAAGATGTTGCAAAATTAATGGATGGAAATATGGCAGATTTAGCAGTAACAGATCCACCATATAATGTTGATATAGAAAATAGTCAAGGAATGACAATTCAAAATGATAATATGAATGATAGTGCTTTCAATGAGTTTCTAACAAAAGCATTTAAGTGTATAAATGACTTTTTGAAACCAGGGGGAGCATTTTATATTTGGTTTGCATCCAGGGAACACATGAATTTTGAATCAGCATTGAAAAAGAACGGATTAGAGGTTAGACAAGAATTGATATGGAATAAAAATGCTTTGGTTTTAGGTTCCCAAGATTATCAATGGAAACATGAGCCATGTCTTTATGGATGGAAAGCAGGTGGAAGTCATTATTTTATAGATGACAGAACACAAACAACTGTAATCGATAATATTAAAACAGATTACAGCAAAATGAAGAAAGAAGAGTTAATTCAAATAATAGAAGATATCACCAATAAATTAAACACAACAGTTATAAACGAAAACAAGCCTACAATTAATGACCTACATCCAACAATGAAACCAATAAAATTAATAGGACGACAAATAAAAAATAGTAGCAGAATAGACGAGAAAATATTGGATTTATTTGGAGGAAGCGGGTCGACTTTAATTGCTGCAGAACAATCAAAAAGGACTTGCTATATGATGGAATTAGATCCTAAATATTGCGACGTTATAGTTAAGAGGTGGGAAGCATTAACAAATAAAAAAGCAAAATTAGAGGATAGGTAGGTGGGTGATATGATGTGATAGACAAAAAGAAAATCCCCAAAATAGAAAAAGACTATAAAGAGGGTTTTACTTATAATCAGCTAGCAAAAAAATATAAAATTACCTACAATCAAGTCACTTACCTTATAAAAAAAGAAAATTGGAAAAGGGAAAGTAACTTAAGTATAACACATATTGGAAATACCAATGCAGTAGGAAATAGTGGAGGACCAGGAGCAGGAGAGGGAAACAAAAATGCAGTAACAACTGGAGAATATGAAACATTATTTTTTGATGTATTGAGCGAGGAAGAAAAAGCATTATATCAGAACTTACAAATAGAAAACAAAAAGAAATGTGTAGAAAATGAATATAAAATGCTTTCTGTTAGAGAATATCGTATCTTAAAACGAATAAAATCGTTGCAAGATAAAGAAAAGGACATGAATATTGAAAGAATAGTAAAAAGACAATATAGTTCAAACAATTCAAATGAAACCGAAACCGTAACAGAAGCAATTAACATAGTTACACCATTACAAAAACTTGAAGATGCTTTGACAAGGGTACAAGATGCTAAAAGAAAATGCTTAGATACATTACATAGAATGGAAACAGATGATAGAAGACTAGAATTAGATCTTGTTAGATTAGAAATGGAAGCAGCAAAAGAAGATACAGCAACAGCAATCGAAGATATGAAAGATGATAGCTTCATTAAGGCTCTAAATGAATCAGCAATGGATTTGACAGAGGAAGGAGCGTGGGAAGATGAAGATTGACATTAATCAGAAAATAAGTATTGATGAACGAATTGCTAATTTAAGAAACAAGATAATGCAAAATGCCATTACTATGCGAAAGAAAATAAAAAATGGAACAATATTCAAATTCAAACCATTTAGCATTAAACAAAAGAAAATACTAACATGGTGGACAGACAACAGCCCTGTAAAAGATAAAAACGGAATTGTTGCTGATGGAAGTATTAGAGCAGGTAAAACCTTATGTATGTCATTGTCTTTTTCATTATGGGCAATGAGTAAATTTAATGGCCAGAATTTTATATTAGCTGGTAAAACTGTAGGAGCATTTAGAAGAAATGTTCTTTTTTGGTTGAAACTGATGCTAAGAGCACAGGGGTACAAAATAAAAGATAGAAGAGCAGATAACCTTTGCGAAATTTCAAAAGGAGAGGTAATCAATTATTTTTATATCTTTGGTGGTAAAGATGAACGAAGCCAGGACTTAGTACAACGGAATAACTGCTGCAGGTGTGTTCCTAGATGAAGTAGCATTAATGCCACAATCATTTGTAAACCAAGCACTAGCAAGATGTTCTGTAAAAGGCTCTAAATATTGGTTTAACTGCAACCCAGAAGGACCTAATCATTGGTTTAAAGTGGAATGGATTGACAAAGCAAAAGAAAAGAATATTCTACATTTACACTTTACAATGGATGATAACCCAAGCCTTGATGAAGAAACAAAAGATAGATATCGTAAAATGTTCGTTGGTGTGTTCTTCCAAAGATTTATTTTAGGATTATGGGTACTTGCTGAAGGTATAATTTATCCTAATTTTGATATGAAAAAACACACAATAAAAATAAAAGATATTCCCACAAAATTTGATAACTTTTATGTAACATCTGACTATGGAATTACAAATCCACAGGTGTTTTTATTATGTGGAATCAAGTTCATAAATAACGAAGCACACGTATGGATATTAGACGAATATTACAACAAAGGAACAAAGAAGAACAAAAAAGGCCAAGAAGAAAAAATAACAAAAACAGATGAGTTATTTCTTAAGGATTATAGAAAGTTTATTGAAGGTATTGAGATTAAGAGAACAATAATAGATCCATCGGCAACATCTTTAATAAATTTATTTAAGCAAAACAATATACAAGTAAAAGAAGCGGATAACGCAGTAATAGATGGAATAAACCTAGTTTTGAACTGGTTAGACAACGAAAGAATACATATAGTTGCTGAAAAATGTCCTAATTTACTAAGAGAATTTGCAAGTTACATATGGGATGAAAAAGCACAAGAGAGAGGCGAAGATAAACCAGTAAAAGAAAATGACCACGCACTAGATGCATTAAGATATTTATTACAAACAATATTCCCAATCAAGAGAAAGGGAGCTTATTTCAATAATAGATAGGAGAGTAGATACAATGGTAACAGAGATGGAAAAAATTGATTTTATCTTAAAAGAAGGTGCTACTAAAAACCTAAATATGAAAGAATTTATAAAAAAGCAAATATCTGAATTTGAAGAATCAGATGTAAGAAAAGGTATGATTGAAGGTCAAAAATACTATGAAAACATAACTGAAATTCTAAAAAAGAAAAGATATTATATTGATGACAATCAAAGAATTGCTGCAAGTAAACTCTTTTCAAATTTCCAATTAGCACATTCAATTCCAAGAAAATTGGTAAATCAAAAAGCAGGATTATTATTAAAGAAAAATATAACTGTAAAAGAAGTTATAGATGATGGACAAAAAGAAGATCCAGAATATAAAAAACAACTGAAGAAAACATTTAATGATAGAATGCATAAAAGATTGAAATATACTGTAATTGAAGCGGTCAACAAAGGTATTTCATGGTGGCAAGTATACATAGATGAGGACGGAAAACTTAAAACAAGAAGAGTAAATGCAGAAAAAATAGTAGTATTATGGCAAGATGATGAACATGAAGTTGTTGATGCAATAATTATGGTTTATAAAATGGTACTATATGAAGGAACAGAAAAGAAGACAGTAAAAAAAGCAGAATACTGGGATTTAGAAGGTGTTAGATATTTAATTTATGATAATGGCGATTTAATAAACGACGTTGAAAGACTTGAAACAGTTAAGGATACAGTGCTAAAAGAAGATGACGGAAACGGAATGGTTTTATGTAGTCATTTCATTTATGATGGCCAACCATCAAATTGGGAGAAAATACCTTTTATTTACTGGAAATACAATGGAGATGAAAAACCATTAATTTATTATTTAAAATCACTAATTGATTGTTATGATGAACTAACATCAATAATGGCAGATACAATAAAAGATGCACCAAATGGTGTAAATGTTGTTAAAAACTATGCTGAAGATATAAAGAAATTTAATAAAAATCTCCAGGAATTAAATACAATATTCTTAGATGAAGACGGAGACTACAGAAGAGAAAAAGTAGAAATAGACATAAATGCATTTAAAGAATTCATTGAGCTATTAAGAAGAGACATATACGAAACAGGTGCAGGAGTTGACACACAAAGTGAAAAATTCCAAACAGCTCAAAGTGGTGTTGCTCTTGAAGAATTATTCAATGATCTAGATTTGGATTGTTCAAATATTGAAACAGAATTCCAAAGTAGTCTGGAATATTTTATGTTCTTTGTAAACGAATATTTGCAAATGACTACAGCTAAAGATTATCACGAAAAAGAAGTTGATTTTGTATTTAATAAAACAATGATAACAAATGAAAAAGAAAAAATTGAAAACTGCAAAAACTCTGAAGACTTAAGTAGAAAATCAAGACTAGCACATCATCCATGGGTTAAGGATGTTGATGCAGAATTAGAACAAATCGAAGCTGAGGAAAAGGCAGAAAGAGAAGCAACAGACAACGAATATGATGAATTAATAAAACAGCTGAAGAAAAATCATAATAATGATGATGCTTCTAATGGCTCAAAAGTTGGTGGTGAATAATGAACAATAGTGAATATTGGAGAAAAAGAGTCGAAGAGTTAGAAAAAGCTCAAATACTAAATGAAGCAAAATATGTAGTTTTATTAAAAGAAGAATATGAGAAAGCATTAAGTAGCATAAAAAAAGAAACAGAGAGCTGGCTTGCAAGATTTTCAATTAATAATCAAATATCATTAAAAGAATCAAAAAAATGGTTAAATGCAAATGAATTAAAAGAATTGCAATGGGATGTTAACGAATATATAAAGTATGGCCAAGAAAATGGAATTGATCTAATCTGGAAAAAAGAACTAGAAAATGCAAGCGCAAAAGTTCATATTTCAAGATTTGAAGCATTACAATTGCAAATACAAAATGAGATTGAAAAGTTATCATTTAAGGAACAAAAATCAACTCAGGAATTTATACTTGATACATATACAGATACATATAATAAACTAGCTTATGAAATTCAAAAAGGAAACAATGTTGCTTTTCATATAGCACCATTAGATACAGATACATTAAAGAAAGTTATATCAAAGCCATGGACTACTGATAATTTAACATTTAGTGATAGAATATGGAAAAACAAAAAATCATTAATAGACACATTACAAAAAGATTTAACACAGTCCATAATTAAAGGCGAAGGACCAGACAAAGTAATAGAAAAGATTTCAAAAGATTTTAATGTTAGCAAAAATAGAGCAAGTACATTGGTTATGTCTGAGTCAGCATTCTTTGGTAGTTCTGCAAGAAAAAAATGCTTTAAGGATTTATGGGTACAAAAATATGAAAATGTTGCAACACTTGACTCACATACATCTGAAATTTGTAGAGAAATAGACGGAACTGTGTTCGATATGTCAGATTATGAAGAAGGAACAACAGCTCCACCATTTCACGTAAGATGTAGAACAACAACAGCTCCTTATTTTGGAGATGAGTTCGAATTTGGAGAAAGAGCTGCAAGAAATACAGATGGAAAAACATATTATATTCCAAGTAATATAAAATATGAGGAATGGGAAAAAAGATTTGTTAATACGAAAGAAATCGTAGAAGATAACAAATTACCCGAAATAAACAATGTTATTGAAAAAATGCCGGAAAAAGTTACAACACAATTGCAAGATACTAAATTTGTTATGGACTCAGATAAAAGTGCATATGATAGAAAAAACAATGTAATACATTTATTAAAGGATCCAACAGAAAGAGAAATAATACACGAAATAGGACACGCAGTAGAAACAAAATACAATGTCTTCAAAGATAACAAATTTATTGATATTATAAAAGATAACATCTCAGAAATGGACATACTTATGGCCAGAACAATTGATACTTACTCAGAGCCAATAGATATAATTGAAAATGAAAAATTTATATCAGAATACCAGGGAAGAATTTATAATTTTGACATGTTTGGAAATGAGAGGTATAATAGTGATACAAAAGAATTCAATTACAGGGTACTAGGGGAATATTTTAGCGAAGGATTTGCTACATATTTCACAGATAGGCCATTGTTATTGAAAAAAGATAAAAAATTACATGATTATATAAAGGAGCTTCTAAATGGATGAGAAAATAGAAAATGAATTATTAAAAACAAGTACATTAAATGAGTTTAGAAAGATAGTTTTTAAGTATGGAATATCAACAACTGAAAAACTATCAAAAAAAGCCCTAGAACATTATAACAAATTAGGAAGCAATCAATCAGCAGAACAACACAATGATCCAAGAAGAAAATAAAAAATGTAGTGGTGGAATAGACACAAGGCTTCATGCCGGTGGTAAAACAATATGAGCAAAAGGGGATTGTAATTGTGCAGTCGGTTTATATTGTAATAGTAGACACTAATACGCAGAGGTTCAGACTCTGGTCATATTGTGTGAGATAAATATAAAATGACCTGTATTTATCATGTTAGGTGCAAATCCTAACCTACATTTAATTAAATATGTTATTAAATTTAGACATCTAAACAGGTGTCTATTTTTTATTATAAAAATTAGTCAAGAGGTAGACTTGAACAATTGCCTCATAACATCTCAAATAACGGAAGATGGAAAACTGCCTTAAAAAGCCTAGTTAGGAGAGGGTTATAAGAAAAGGAGCATATATGAAAACAGAGGATTTAAAAGCACAAGGTTTGACAGATGAGCAAATCAATTTTGTAATGAGTGAAAATGGAAAGGATTTGAAAACATTACAAGATGAAAATGCAACTCTAAAAGCCGAAAAATCACAACTTGAAAATGACAAAGCTGTGATAACAAAAGAAAAAGAAGACAAAGAAAAAGCATACTCAGAATTGCAAAAAAACACAATCAGCAAAGAAGAGTATGACAAAAAAATCAAAGAAATTGAAGAAACATCTAAAAAAGCACACGATGACTATGTGTTGGATCAATTATTAGATGCAGCACTAGAAGATGCAAAGGTGCTAAAAAGTGAAAATGCTAGAAGTTCAGTAAAAGGGTTATTAGATATGGATAAAATATCCGTTGCAAAAGACCAAAAATCATTAATTGGAATAAAGGAACAATTAGATGGCATAAAGAAAACAGATGGTTATTTCTTTGAAAAATCAGTAAAGGGACATTCACCTGCAGGTGGAACTGGAAATGATGATGACGATGATGTAGATGCAGATAGTATTGGATCAGCATCAGATATCGCAAAAGAGTTAAATGCTCAAAATAATGCAGGAACACAAAAAAGTCAATTTTTTAATTAAATTTAAAGGAGGAAAATATTATGTATGTAAAACAAAATAGTGTAAGTGAAGTAAATTTCTTAGCTTCATCAAAATTTCAAAATTTTACAAGAATGGTAAGCGATGAAGGTGTAACAGCCGATGAAAAAGGTCGCAAAATAGTACCAGCAGGTACTGTATACAAAAATGAAAATGGAGTTGCAATTGGTTTATTGTTCCATGATGTAGATGTAACAAATGGACCTCATGAAGCAGCTGTAATGTACCAAGGAATAGTTATAGGTGCAAGATTACCTGAAACTGTTTCTGCTGCAGATAAAGCAACAATGAAAGGTATCATGTTCAAAGATGAATATGAAGATCAAGAGCCAGTAGAGGAAGAAACAGACAATCAAGAACAAGGAAATGGATAATAAGTAAATATTTTATTAAATTTAAAGGAGGAAAAATATTATGAGTAGTGTATTAGAACTATTTGATACTAAAAAAATTGTAGATTATTTAAGGGATAGACAATATCCAGCAATGTTGGGAGAGGAATTATTCCCAGAAAGAAAAGAAGATGACTTAGAATTTGATATTCTAAGAGAAGGAAGCAAATTACCAGTTGTAGCTAGTGTACACGCATTTGACACTGAAGCTGAAATCGGAAGCAGAGAAGCTGAAGAAATGGCAATTGAAGCTTGCTTAATTAAGAGAAAAATGCAATTAAAAGAAAAGGAAATTATAAAATTAGAGCATCCTAGAACAGAAAAAGAATTAAAACAATTAGTAAGAAGAGTATATTCTAGAGATATTGATACATTAGTAATGGGTATCAAAGCTAGAATAGAAGTTATGAGAATGGAAATTGTATCAAATGGTACAGTTACATTAAATGAAAATGGTATCCATGCAACAATTAGTTATGGAGTACCTGCAGAACACAAAGCTGCTAATGTTGATTGGGACTCTGCAAATAGTGATCCAATTGGAGATATTACAGCATGGGTTAATACTTTAGATGTAAAACCATCAAGAGCATTAACATCAACTACTGTACTTGCAAAAATATTAAGAAATGCAAATGTAATAAATGCATTATTTGGAAGAAACTCAACAAGAATTGCAACTGTTGGGGAATTAAATACATATTTATCATCATTAGGATTACCAACAATAACAACTTATGATGAAAAATATAGAAAACAAAATGCTGATGGTACATATACAAAATTAAGATATCTACCAGAAAATGCTTTTGTTATGCTTCCAGGATATGCATTAGGAGAAACTTTATACGGACCAACTGCAGAAGAAATAAGATTAACAAATGATCCAACAACTGAAATAGTTGAAGTTGGTAAAATTCTAGCAATGGTTTACGATGAAGGTAAAGATCCAGTTGCTACTTGGGAGAAAGCAGTTGCTTCAGCTGTTCCAACTTGTCCTTATGCTGATGAGTTATTCCAAGCAAAAATAGCATTATCATAAGAGAGGGTATCCTAATTTAGGACCCTCTTCAATTTGAAAGGAGAATTTATATGAAAGTAAAAGTAAAAGAAGAAGGTATCAAATTAAATGGAACATGGAAATTTAAAGGAGAAGAAGCTGTAATAGATGAAGAACAATATGAGAAAAACAAGGATTTCTTAGATATAATCGAAGATGAGGAAGGTCCTCAATTACCACAAGTTCCAGGAAAAGAAGATGAAGACAACGAAGATGAATTGAAAGAATTAAGAGCAAAAGGTAAAGAACTAGGAATAAAAAATGCTCATTTAATGGGTAAAGAAAAACTAAAACTTGCAATTGCAGAAAAAGAAAAAGAAGAGGATGAGGACGAAAATCCGGACAATCCGGACGAAAATAATACAGATGTGGACAATGAAAAAACAGATGTCACCGACAATGATGCCGGAGACAATGCTGAAGGAGAGGCAACTGGAGAAGGTAACCCACAAGAATAGGGGTGATATAATGACAACTTTAGAAAAAATAAAGTCAAAAGTTACTCGTATTGATATAGACGAACTAATAGAAAGACTAAAAATTGAACTAAAAATACCTGAAGAAACAACTACAGAAAATGAAGAGGAAAGTTCAAATGTTGATAGTGAAAAACTATTAGAATATGCATTATATGACACATTATTAATTATTTTAGATGTTACTCATTTAAAAAAAGTTGATGATAGTTTATATAGCATATGGGTAAATATGATAAAAGACTATTGGTACCTAAATAAATATGATGAATTAGTAAAACAAAGCGAAACATCTGGAGAAAGTGAGAGTGATACAACTGGAGATGTAAAGGCTATTGCTCAAGGAAATGAGAAAATAGAATTTTATGAAAAAGGATCTACAGTTGAAATCAACGGAACTCGCTATCATGCAGGAACAATAAACTTTGATACTAATTTATTACGTGAAAAATACAAATCAGATTTGTATCGACACAGGGTAATGAGGTGGTAACATTGATAAATGATATTATTAATAAGGCCAAACAAAGAGCCAGAAAAATTGCAGAAACACAATATGAAGATACCTGTACTGTAACTGAACGAACACCACATAGAAATGAAACCAACAAAAGAACTGAGCTAGTGGAAACACAACCATTAGTAAACCAACCATGTAAATTAACATATAAAGAAACAACATTGATAGAAAGTAAAGAAAGCAGTACGACAAGTAGTGTAGTACAAGAAATTTTATTGTTTATATCTCCAGATGTTAGTATAAAACCTGGATCTAAAATTGAAATTACACGAAAAAATGGAACGGTGGAAGTATATAAAAATAGTGGTAAACCACAGGTTTATGATACACACCAAGAAATAGTATTAGAAATATTCAAAGGCTGGGCTTAGGAATATGGCTAAATGGGGTAATTGTGATTTTAGACAATTAAAGAATCTGCAGAAAAATATGCAGAAAATGGTTGAACAGGGGGATACAATAAAATTCTGTGAAGAATGTGCTCGAGAATTAGCTGCTAGATTACTTGCAATGGTAATTAAAAGAACACCTGTAGGCGATAATCAATATGAAGATGTGCTAGATAACAACGGAAATAAAGTTGTTTATAAAAAAGGAAAAAACAAAGGAAAAACTAAACAAGAAGTTGTTAGACAGGGTGGAACACTAAGACGTGGCTGGACATCTCAAACTGAAGAAGAGGCTGAAACTGGAAGTAGTAAAAATGCAAAAGAGTGGGCTAATTCACTAAATGTTAATAAAGTTGGAGATGTTTATCAGGTCGAAGTTGTCAACCCCGTTCATTATGCATCCTATGTTGAATATGGCCACAGGCAAGAGCCAGGTCGATTTGTTCCTGCAATAGGAAAGCGACTAGTTAATTCATGGGTGGACGGTGCATTTATGCTTACTTTATCTGAAAAAGATCTAGAGGAAATAGCACCTAAAATAATAGAAATGAAAATAGCAAAGTTTTTGGAGGGATGTTTCAATGGTTTATAGTATTGCAAAAGTTCTAGACGGGATATCAAAGAAAATATTTAGTGTTTTTGGAAATGATTATAGTATCAGCACAGATGATATTCCACAAAATTTTGAAAAACCTGCATTTTTCATCAAGGTATTAAATGATAATGAAAAACATTATAGAGGAAGAAGGTATAGTTCAAATAAAAGTTTTGTCATTTACGGATTTTCTGCAAATGACTCAGAAGAAGAATTATACGAAATGGGCGAAAGTTTATATAATCTAGAATACATTGAGTTGGAAGATGGAAGTTTATTAAGAGGTATCAATAGGAGTTTTAAAGTAGAAAATAAAACTCTTATTTTTTTAGTTGATTATAACACATTTGTTTATAAACAAGGAACTGACGATGATAAAATGCAAACAATCTATATTAATGAGGAGGTAAAAAATGAGTAAAGAAAGCAAAGAAAACAAAGAAGTTGCTGTAAGTACATACAGCAAAGAACAAATTATTCAAAGCAAAAAGTTCAAAAGCAGAGTAGATGTTTTAAGAGTAATCCTAGATGAAAATAAAACATATACAATTGCAGATGTTGAAAGTGGCAGGAAGTATTCATTGAAAGAAGTGGATGCGGTAATAGATAAATTTATGAAAGGAAAGGTGAACTAATATGGCTTTAGGTGGAGGAAATTTCACAGCACAAAATAAGAAATTACCAGGTAGTTATATAAACTTTATAAGTGCATCAAAAGCATCAAATGCAATCTCTGACAGAGGAGTTGCAGCAATAGGAGTAGAACTAGACTGGGGTGCTGATAATCAAATAATTGAGATTACATCAAGTGATTTCAATAAAAATACTTTAAAAATATTAGGATATGATTATTCTAGTGATAATTTGAAAGGTTTAAGAGATTTATTCTTAAACGTTAGAAAATTGTTATTATACAGACTAAATGGCGGAGTAAAAGCAAGTGGAACAATACCTGCAGGACAAGGAGAAACAGGTGTAGTAGTTAATGCTAAATATTCAGGAACAAGAGGTAATAGCATAAGAATCGTTGTTCAAAAAAATATTGATGATGATACAAAATTCGATGTAACTACATATCTTGGAACAAAACAAGTTGATAAGCAAACTGTTGCAACATCAGCTAGTCTAGAAGATAATGATTTTGTTACATTCTCAAAAAATGGAACATTAGCAGTAACTGCTGGTGTTACATTAACAGGTGGAACAAATGGAACAACAACAGGAGAATCACATCAAAACTTCTTAGAAGCATTAGAAAGTTATAGCTTTAATGCTTTGGGATGTATTGCTACAGATACTGCCATAAAAACATTATATGCAACATATACAAGAAGATTAAGAGACGAAATGGGAATAAAATTCCAAACAGTAGTATATAACAGTGCTGCTGATTATGAAGGTGTTGTTAATTTGAAAAATAGAGCAACAGAAGGAGATACTGCATTAGTATACTGGGTAACTGGTGTAATTGCTGGATGTGCTATAAATAAATCAAATACAAACAAAGTATATGATGGAGAATACACAGTAGAAGCAAATTATACTCAAGCAGAACTAGAGAATGCTATTGATAGTGGTTTCTTTGTATTCCATAAAGTAGGCGATGATATCAGAGTATTAAAAGATATCAACAGCTTAGTAACAACAGATGCAGATAAAGGCTCAGATTTCAAAAATAACCAAACAATAAGAGTAATTGACCAATTAGCTGTAGATGTTGCAACAATATTCAATACTAACTATATTGGAAATATACCAAACAATGAGTCTGGTAGACTTTCATTATGGAATGATATTGTTACTATTTATAACCAATATCTTCAAATGCAAGCAATTGAAAACTTTACACCTGAAGATATAAAAGTAGAACAAGGAAATGACAAAGAGTCAGTAACTGTAAATGGCTCAATACAACCAGTAAATGCAATGGAAAAATTATATATGACAATAGTTGTTGAATAGGCAGTTTAATCTGTCTATTTTTCAATTTTGTTAATGAAAGGAGTAAAATATTATGAATAATAATACAATGAGAGCTCAAGACTCAATTAGTGGTAGTCAAGCAGAATGCTATGTAACTATCGGAGGAAAAAGATATAATTTTATGCAAGCCATATCATTAGAGGCTAGTATAGAAAAGCAAAAGTCTGAAATTCCTATTTTAGGAAAAACAGGTAAAGGAAATAAATCTACTGGATGGAGTGGATCTGGAACAGCAACATTCCATTATAATACTTCAATATTTAGAGAAGTATTAGAGATTCAAAAGAACTGGAGAAGACATTTACTTTGATATTCAAGTAACAAATGAGGATCCTATATCTTCAGTTGGAAGACAAACAGTAATATTAAAAGATTGTAACCTAGATGGTGGGCTATTAACCAAATTTGATGCAGATGCAGAATATTTGGATGAGGATCTAGACTTTACATTTGAAGACTTTGAAATACCAGAAAAATATTCATTATTAGCAGGTATGCAATAAAATTTAAAAAAATAAGTTAGAAAGAAGGAAAGATTATGAGCAATTTTAGTGCTTTTTTAGCAGAGAATGCTGCAAAACAAGAAGTTATAAAATACGTGGCTTCAAAAAGATTTTTTACAATGGTAAAAAATGAAAAAACAGGAAAAGAAGAAAAGAAATTTGAAGAATGGAAAATTGGATGTGTAACTGGTGAAGAGGACGAAAGAATAAGAAAATCATGCATAAAAAGGGTACAAGTACCAGGAAAGAAAAATATGTTCCAACCTGAAACTGATATAAATGAGTATATGGCAAAATTAGCAGCAAAATGTACTTTATATCCTGATTTAAATGATGCAACATTACAACAAAGCTATGGTGTAATGAGTGCTGAAGAATTACTAAGAACAATGTTAACACCAGGGGAATATCAAGACTATTTAACAAAAGTTCAAGAAGCAAACGGATTTAACTCAATGGATGAATTGGTTGAACAAGCAAAAAACTAATTGAAGAAGGCGATAGTGATGCAAATTATGCTTATTATTGCTTTCATAAAATTAAAATGTTACCAAGTCAGTATGAAGCACTTCCAAGGCGAGAAAAAGCAATGATAATTGCTATGATCCAAATCAAGATGGAAGATGACAAGAAGAAAAACGAAGAAATGAAACGTAAAGCAAAAAAAGGAAAAAGAGGTAGAAAGAAATAATCTACCTCTTCAATTTTTTGTAAAGGAGATGAAGATATGGCAACAATTAGAACAGCAATACAAGTACAAGATGGAATGTCTCCAGCCTTTAAAGCGATGTATACCGCAATGAATTTAGTCTTAAATACATTTGAATCAATACAAAGTGCTTCACATAATACTATTGATACCACAAGCATACAAGCTGCAAGAGAAGAACTTGCGAAAGCCAATGTTATAGCATCCGAATTTCAAAATCAATTAACAGAATTAAATTCTACACCTGTCAACGTACCAGTAAATACACAAAATACACCAACAGCTAAACCAAATGATGCACAAAATATGTATGATGATACTGTACAAAGAATTCAAGTAAAAGATAATTTAATAAATAACATATCTAGTCAACAACAATATAATGAATTGTTAGAATCAACAAAACAAAAAATGGAACAAATGAGGCAGACAGCAACAGACATATCGAATATTACTGGAGAAGATAAAAAGTTGCTTATGGCCAATAATAGTGAATATCAAAAAATGGCAGAATTACAAAGCATTTTATTACAACATCAACAAGAAATACAAGATAGTATAGCAAGTAAGATGCCAGAGTGGCAACCATCTACCAATATGCAAGTATTCACAAACACAGGAATTGAAAGATACCAACAAGAAATAAATTCAGCAAATAACATGATAAACAAGCTATCACAATCACAACAAAGAATACAAAATCAAGCTCAAACAATGAACTTATTACCACAAAATGCAATAAATGATATAAATGCACTAAATAACAGAATAGCAAAAATAAAAACGACATTACAAGAAGTTCAAGCAAGAAAAATAACAGGAATTGGAGCAGATAAAGCAAGTAATCAAGTTGAATCATTAAGACAGCAATTAAACGAAGCAATACAAAGCCAAAATGAATTAACACAAGCTATGAATCAAATGGATATAACAGCAACAAATGAAGCCTATCAAAAACTAGTAAATAATATAGACTCTGCAGAAAGAAATATAAGAGAAAATATAACAGGACAGGATCAATTTAATAATAGTGTAAATTCAGGAGTACGTTCAGCAGATAATCTAGCAAATAAATTCAAAGGAATATTAACTACAATTTTAAGTATAGTTGGGGCGAAGAAAGTGTTAGATTTAGCTGATGCAACATCACTAACAAATTCAAGATTAAATCTTATAGTTGATGATGGAGGAAGTGTTGAAGAATTAGATAAAAAAATATTTGCAAGTGCTAACAGAGCAAGAGGTGCATATTTAGACACAGCAAATGTAATTTCTAAATTGGGAATATTAGCAGGAGATAGTTTCAAAAATAATGACGAAATAATTGCATTTACTGAATTAATGAATAAAAACTTTAAAATCAGCGGTGCAAGTATTCAAGAACAAACTGCAGGTATGTATCAATTAACACAGGCAATGGCAGCTGGAAAATTACAAGGTGATGAGTTTAGATCAATAATGGAAAATGCTCCACTATTAGCTGAAGCAATTGCAGATTATACAGGAAAAAGTAAAGGAGAATTAAAAGAACTATCATCTCAAGGTTTGATAACTGCAGATGTAATAAAAAATGCCATGTTTGCAGCTGCAGATAAAACAGAAGAAAGATTTGAAAGAATGCCAATGACATTTGCTGAAGCATGGACAAAAATGAAAAATATTGCATTAAAAACATTCCAACCAGTTCTAACAAAAATTAGTAGTATAGTAAATAGTAGCGAATTTCAAGAAATGTTTGAATCATTTATTAATGTCGTTAGTATAGCAGCACAGGCAGTTCTAGAATTGATAAACGCGGCAATTTGGTTATATGAAATATTAGAGCCATTTACACCGTTAATTTTAGGAATTGTAGGTGCTTATATTGCGTTTAATGTTATAAGTGGATTAGTAAGCATAGCACTTGGTGTAATGTCTGCAATGGAAGCTATACATTCAGCAGCAAGTATGATGGCAGCAGGAGCAACATTAGCTGAAACAGCTGCACAATGGGGATTAAATTCAGCATTATATGCGTGCCCAATAGTGTGGGTTGTTGCATTGATTGTAGCTTTAATCGTAGCACTTACTTATTTATGGTTTACTAATGATAAAGTGGCCTATGGTATTTTATATTTATGGGATGCTTTAAAATTAGGACTTATGGCTGCTGGATTAGGAATTCAAGCAGTATGGTATGGACTACAATTAGCTGCAATGTATTTATGGTTAGGAATCCAAACTGTAGTATTAGGATTAATGACAGCATGGTATGGATTTCAAACAGGAGTCGAAGCAGTATGTCTAGGAGTTTTATCAATATTCCAGGGATTATATAATGGTATAGTCTCAATTGTAAATGGTATTATTTCTGTGTTAAATAAAATTCCAGGTGTTAATATTGATTATGCAGAAGCGGCAACATTTGCTGATGATTTCGCAGCAAATATGTCACAAAACATAATTGATAGAAACCAAAAATTACAAGATATGGCCAGTCAAATGGATGGAACAATGGACCAAATCAACTCAATGAAATCAGATTTTGCTGCAAAATTATCTGCAGGAGCAACAAGTATTCAAAATACAGCAATTGATATGAATGCAACAAGAGATGATAGAGTAGCTCATAGAAATGATTGGGTTAATGGTGCCAAGAGTGCAATTCAAGATGCATTAAATATGGATGGTTTTGATTTTAGTAATATGGGCAGTGATCTAGGAAATAAACTAGGAGACATAAAAGGAGATACAGGAAAAATATCAGACTCAATGGATATTACTGAAGATGATTTGAAATATTTAAGAGATTTAGCAGAACAAGAAGTAATAAATAGATTTACAACTGCAGAAATAAGAATAGATATGACTAATAATAACAATATAAATAGCGAAACAGATCTAGATGGAATAGTAGCATACTTAGAGGATGCATTATATGAAACAATGGAAATTGCAGCAGAGGGGGTGCATGATTAATGTATTATTTTTATTTAGATAAAATATTATTACCAGTTGCACCAGAAAAATTACAACTTAAAATAAACAATAATAACAAAACATTAACTTTAATAAATAATGGAGAAATAAACATATTAAAAGATGCAAAATTAACAGACATAAGTTTTGAAATTTTGCTACCAAATAGTAAATATCCGTTTGCAATGTACAAAGATGGTTTCAAAAAGCCAATATACTATTTAGAAAAATTGGAAAAATTAAAAATAAGTAAGAAACCATTTCAATTCATTGTATCAAGAAAAATGCCAACTAATGCGGTATTGTTTGATACAAATATGCAAGTATCACTTGAAGATTATAAAATAACTGAAGAAGCAAAGCAAGGATTTGATATAAAAGTATCCGTTAATTTAAAACAATACAAACAATATTCTACTAAGACAATGAAAATAACAATAAAACAAGCAAGGCCAAAACCAGTAGCAGTTCCAGTAGTAACTAGACCAGCACCATCACCGCCAACAACGAGAACTTATACTGTTGTTAGAGGCGATTGTTTATGGAATATTGCAAAAAAATATTATGGAAATGGAAGTCAATACACCAAAATATATAATGCAAATAGAGATAAAATAAAAAATCCTAATCTTATATATCCAGGGCAAGTATTGACTATACCATAATAGGAGTGATGCTATGGAAAAAGTAGAAATATTAATTCAAAATGGATCTACTGTATATGAGCCTGTGGTCCAGGAAGATGTAACATGGGAAACTGAAAGAAAAGGAGTACCGGGTAAGTTTACATTTAAAGTCTTAAAAGATGACTCAATAAATTTTCAAGAGGGAAATCCGATAAGATTTTCATTTGGTAATACAAAAGCATTTTATGGATTTGTATTTAGTAAGGGTAGGACCAAAGACAAAATAATTACAGTAACTTGCTATGACCAATTAAGATATTTCAAGAATAAAGATACATATGTGTATAAAAATAAAACTGCTGGCGATGTTGTAACAATGATAGCAAAAGATTTTTTACTAAATATAGGTACAATAGAATATACGGATTATATTATACCATCAAGAGTAGAAGATAACAAAACATTGTTTGATATAGCACAAAATGCAATAGATATGACATTGCAAAACAAAAAAGAATTATATGTATTGTATGATAATTTTGGAAAGATATGCTTACAAGCTATAGAAAGATTAAAATTAGGTTTAATTATTGATGAAGAAACAGGGGAAAATTTCGATTATAAATCAAGTATAGATGAACAAACATATAACCAAATTAAATTAATTTATGAAAATAAAGATACAGGAAAAAGAGAAGTATATATAACAAAAGATAGTTCAAAAATCAATGAATGGGGAATTTTACAATACTTTGAAAAATTACAAAATAATACTAATGCAAAAGCCAAAGCTGATGCACTATTACAATTATATAACAAGAAAACAAGAAAACTAACCATTAAAAATGCACTAGGAGATATAAGAGTAAGAGGAGGATCAAGTGTAATAGTAAAATTAGATTTAGGCGATGTAAAAGTTCAAAATTTTATGGTAGTGGAAAAAGTAAAACATACATTTAAAAATAATGAACATTTTATGGATTTAACATTAAAAGGAGGAGAATTTATATCATGAGTGAGCAATTATTAAACATAATAAAAAAAGCAGCAAAAGAAGCAATAGATGAAGCAACACCATCAAATGTGATGTTTGGAACGGTGACAAGTACGTCACCACTTACCATTAATGTTGAACAGAAACTTAGTTTAACAAGTGAATTCCTAGTATTAACAAAAAATGTAGTAGATTATACAGTAGATGTAAGCATGGATTGGAGCACAGAAACAAGAAGTTTAAATGCAAACCATTCACACGATGCAAGTAGTAATGTTTCTGTAACTTCAAAGGCATCTGTTAGTCCAAACCCTGACAATATTTCCGTATCAGTAACAAGTGATGCAAGTGCAGATGTGAGTGTGCAACAGAAAAATATTAATTTATCTCATGCACATGGAATATCAGGAAGAAAATCATTAACAATACATAATGCATTAAAAAATGGAGACAAAGTTATTTTAATAAGGCAACATGGAGGTCAAAAATATGTTGTTTTAGATAAAATTTATTAAGGGGTGATGATATGATACCAGGTGTTCAAGATGATTTACAAGAAGATTTTGATATAATTACCCAACCTACAAAAACATATAAACTAGATCTAGAAAAAAATATAATCGTAGGCTATTGTGATGGTATAGAAGCATTAAAACAAGCAATATACAAAATACTAAACACAGAAAGATACGATTATTTAATTTATTCATGGAATTATGGTGTTGAAATAAAGAATTTAATTGGAGAAGAAACGACATTAGTAATACCAGAACTGGAAAGAGTAATAAAAGAAGCATTGATGCAAGATGACAGAATAGAAGATGTTACAGATTTTGAATTTTCAATAGATAAAAATGTTGTAACAACAAAATTTAAGGTAACATCCGTTGAAGGTGTTGCTGAAATAGAAAAGGTGGTGAGTATATAGTGTTTGATGAAGAGGAATACACTTTTGAAGCTATACTAGAAAGAATGCTTGACACCGTACCAGATACAATGGACAAAAGAGAAGGCTCAATAATCTATGATGCATTAGCACCTGCAGCTGCAGAACTAGCACAAAATTATATATGGCTGAAAAATGCCATAAATTTAGTGTTCGTAGACACATCTGTAGGAGAATATCTCGATAGATTATGCAATCAGATAGGAATAACAAGAAAACCAGCAACAGGAGCAATTAAGCAAGGAAACTTCTATGATGAAGAAAACAATTTGATGGATGTTGAAATTGGAAGCAGATTTACATGTGGAGATTTATACTGGAGTGTAATTACAAAAATATCTGATGGAGTTTATCAAGTACAATGTGAGTCCACTGGTGTAGGTGGAAACAATGTTACTGGAGATCTAATACCTGTAGATTATATAGATGGATTAGGAACTGCAACATTAACTGAACTTTTAATTCCTGGAGAAGATGAAGAAGATGACGATACATTAAGAGCAAGATATTTAGCAGTTTCAAACGATGTAGCATTTGCAGGAAATATTGAAGATTATAAAGAAAAAACAAAAGCATTAGATGGTGTTGGAGGTGTTAAAGTCATTCCGGTTTGGAATGGTGGCGGAACGGTAAAATTGATTATAATAAACTCAGATTATAATGTAGCAAGTAGAGTATTATTAGAAAGTGTACAAACCGCAATTTGTCCTAATTTAACGGACGAAGGAACAGGATTAGCACCAATAGGCCATAAAGTAACAATAGTAACACCAAGTGAAATACAAATCAACGTAAGTACAAAAATTACCTTATCAAGTGGAGCAGTATTGGAAACAGTACAGCAAAGAATAACGGAGGCAATTGATAATTATTTGCTGAACTTAAGAAAAGCTTGGGAAGATAGTAGTAGTTTAATAGTAAGAATTTCACAAATAGAGTCAACAATATTAAATGTTGATGGTGTACTAGATGTTTCTACAACCACAATAAATGGTCAAGCAAGTAATCTAGAAGTAACACAAGAATACTTACCTGTGCTTGGAACTGTGGAGGTGCGTGAACAATGAGTAAACTAATAAATTATATGCCTCCATTTTTACAAGGTGTTAGAGAATATAATAGAATATTTGATGCAGAAGATATAGAATTAAATAATTTAGAAACAAACATGAATTTATTGCTAACAGAAGTTATAGTAAAATTAGCTAGTAGTTTTGGATTAGATAGATATGAGAATATTTATGGAATTCGAACTGCCAGTGAAAATATAGAAGCAAGAAGAGCAGCAATACTTACATAAATAGTAGAGTGCCATTCACATATAAATGGCTTTATAGTCAATTAGAAGAAAACTTTGGAAAAGATGGATTTGAAATAAATATAGATTATGATAATTATACAATAGAAATAGTAATAAACGGAATACACTCAGAAGTTGCTGATATTTTAATCGAGAGTTTTTACGACAAATTACCAGCAAATATGCAACAAAGTTTTAGATTGATAACTAAATGCGATTATAATGTGGGGGCTGTTGTAGTTCAAGAAGAATTTGATACCTTAGTAATAGATACATCAATTATTGAAGAAAATGAAGAAATTGATAACAATGCTGGAGTAGGTATGGTAATCACACAGCTAGAAGCAAATGAAATGATAATTGATAATTCAATTATAGAAGAAACACAAAATATAACACAAAATGAAGAAATAGGCGGAGCAGTTATTCAAAAGGAAAAAGAAACATTAACCATAAACAATTCGATTATAATTGAAGAATCAATAATAAATAATAATAGTTATATGGCATCAAGCGTTATACAAAAAGAAAATATGAATTTAAAGGAGGAATAAAATAATGGCAGGTTTTAATAATATTTATATTACAACTGCTGGTGCTCAATTAGCAGCAAAAACAATTGTAGGAAAAAAACTACAGTTTACTGTTGCTAAAGTAGGAAGCGGAACATTGTCAGACTCAAGTATGAGTGCGATAAAGGCTAGAACATCATTAGTTAATCCAGTAATGTCTATTGATATTACTAGAGTGGAACAAACAAGTCAAACGCAAGCAACTATTGGATTTGTATTTAAAAATACAGATGCCTCTAGTGCTTTTTATTTTAGAGAATTAGGAATATTCGCATTAGATCCTGATACAAAGCAAGAAATATTATTTGCTTATGCATATGCAGGAAACAATGCAGAATATGTAAATAATTCAATATCTGAAATAGTACAGAAAAAGATAAATGTTGTTGTTACAGTAGACAATGCAGCAAATGTTGAAATAACATTAGATAGTAGTCAAATTTATGTAACTGAAGATGAATTAGAAACAGCTCTAGCAAATGCAAAATTATATAGTGGCAAAAACTATGGAATTAAAAGATTAATTACAGACAATACAATTGCAAGTTGGACTAGAATAGGAGATGCAGAAGGATTAAGTGCAGTTGCAACAAAAAACGGAAGTGAAGTTGCAAATGACTTTGATAATTGCTATCCATGGTCAGACATAAGAAGATGTAATGTAGATCCAACAACAGGTCAAGTATTGGCATATTATGGTGAAACTGGATACGCTGCAGATGGAAGTAACGGCGAAGTAATGGTAAAAATACCAGAATTTTGGTGGAAAAGAGAAAGAGTTCCAGACGAATTTGGAAACGTGTATGAATACATTTACATAGCTGATTATGCTAGAGCAGGTTATAAGAAATCAGAAGAATTCTTCGTAGGTGCTTATTTATTAAGTACAACACAAGAAGAAATAGAAGGTGTAAATACAATAATAGCACATTCAAGAAGTGGAGCAGTTCCAAGATACAATACAACAAAAGCTAACTTTAGAAATTATGCAAAAAATACTGGAAATGGTTTCTGCTTATTAGATTATCATTATTTCCTATTACAAATGCTATATTTAGTAGAATATGCTCATTTTAATTCACAAGATAAGCTAGGACAAGGAATAGTTGCATATTCTTCAGGAAAAGCATTATTAGCAGAAAATAATACTAATAGAATTATAGTAAGTTCTGTAAGTAATGGATTATGGGTAGGAAAAACTATTTGTATAGGTGCAACTGATGCTTGGAATGCAAGCGTAGCACAAGACAGAGAAATTACCGCAATTGAAGATTATAATGATGGAACTATAAGCGGAAAGGCAATTACATTTGACGGAGAACCTGTTAATATTGCTTTAAATAATACTATATGGGGTAGTGCTCAAAAAACAGGAGGAAATGATGCACTAGGAAATAAATCTGGAAGTATAATTAATAATAGTTATCATCCTGTAAATTATAGAGGAATAGAGGATATATTTAGTCATTTGTGGCAACATATAGATGGATTAAACATAAAAGATTATGTCGCATATATTTGCAAAAATCCAGATGAATATGTAGATGATAAATTTACATCACCATATGAACAAATTGGATATACAAACTCAGATGTAACAGATAGTTATATAAAAAAATTAGGACTTGATGAAAAACATCCTGAAGTAGCATTACCTATTGAATGTGCTGCAAGTTCTTCAACAGGTGCGTGTGATAACTACTGGAGCGCATCAGGCAACAGAATAGCTTGCGTCGGTGGCAACTTCAACCACTACTGGGCGAAAGACGGTTTCTTTGCGTGGCATTGTAGCACTGCTTCCAGCAATTCGCATTGGAGCTACGGTGCCCGACTTCTTAAATACCAGTAATAAACGGGGGTTTGGGGGTGGTCAACCCCCATTCAAGTTAACTATAGTGTAGAGGAGTTAAAATTTTATAAAAAATTGTATATAATAATGGAAATTAGGGATTTGGTGTGTGCGGAGCCGAGTTTCTGTCTTTGGTCTTTAGCTTACGTCGGTGGCAACTTCAACAACAACTGGACGAAAGACGGTTTCTTTGCGTGGAATTGTAACAATGCTTCCAGCAATTCGAATTGGAACTACGGTGCCCGACTACTTATTTGCGTAAATAAAAAAATATTACACATCATTTTCCTCAGCCCTTGCTGAAAATCAGTCGCAACTGGATTGACCTAGTAGCTTCTTTTTAAGCGAAAAGCCGATAGACTAAATAAGAAAATACCAGGAGAAACTATGAAAAGAAAGAGCAATATATTTCCATTAATCGTAGAAAAAGATAATATAAGAAGAGCAATACTAAACGCATCAAAAGGAAAAAAGGATAGAAATAGTGTAAAAAGAATAAATGAAAATTTAGATCAATACACATTAGAAATCCAAAGAATGTTAAAGAATAAAACCTATATAGCAAGTCCATACATTGAAATGAAAATTCATGATGGAACTAGAAAAAAAGAAAGAGTTATTTATAAACCTAAATTTTATCCAGACCAATGTATACACTGGGCACTTATGCAACAAATAGAACCTTTACTTATGAGGGGAATGTATGAATTTTGTTGTGCATCAATTAGAAATAGGGGAATACATTATGCATCAAGACATATAAAAAAAATCCTAGTAAGAGATAGAAAAAATACAAAGTATTGTTTAAAATTAGATGTAAAAAAATTCTACCCAAGTATTGATAAAGAAATTCTAAAAAGAAAATTTATGCGAATCATAAAAGAAAGAGAAACATTAGAGTTAATAGATATAATAATAAATAGTTCAAAAGAAGGATTACCTATCCGGTAATTATACTTCACAATGGTTTGCAAATTTTTATCTGCAGAATTTAGATCATTATATAAAGCAAGAATTGAAAGCACCTTATTATATTCGATACATGGATGATATGCTAATATTTCATAGAAATAAAAAAGAATTACATAAAATAAAAGATAAAGTAGAAGAATATCTGAAAAATGAGCATTTAAAATTAAAGGAAAATTGGACTTTATTTAAAGTAGATAGTAGGCCAATAGATTTTATTGGATATAGATTTTATAGAGGACATACTACATTAAGAAGTTCAAATTTTTTACGAATAAAAAGAAGAATTAAAAAAATATACAAAAAAGGAACAATAAACTATACTGATGCAAGTAGTGTTCTTAGTTATTACGGATGGATAAAACATTGTGACTCAAATAAATTTAATGAAAAATATGTAAGGCCATATATAAGCCTAAAAAAATGTAAAGGAGTGGTAAGAAATGAGACAAAGAACTTACAGCGATACAAGACCAGAAAAAGGTTACGATATAGAAAATGTTGAGAACGGAAAATGTACCGTTCTTTTTTTTGACGATATACAGGAAGAGAGTCAAGAAATTCCTAATGTAGAAAATGAAGAAACTACAGCAAAAACAATGTATAGTTATGATTTATATTCATTAGTAGTTACTTATAGGGAAAATCTTGCTGAAGAAATTGAAAGAAATCTTGAAAGTTGGTTAATAAAGGCCAAAGAGGAAGATTACAATGAGGCTGCAGCAGAAATAAGAAAGAAAAGAGATGAATTACTTGCTTCTACAGATTGGACTCAAATGGCAGATACAGCATTACCAAAAGCAAAACAAAATGCTTACAAAGTATATAGACAAGCATTGAGAGATGTACCAGAGCAACCAGGATTTCCTTATGATGTAGAATTCCCTGTATTAGAACAGGCAGGTGAGTAATATGACTAAAGTCACAAATGATACAATAATAACTGCTATTTCAAAAGAAAATACAGGAATAAGAACAGGAATAATCGAAAATACCAAAATAGGAATGGTATTATTAGTAGATGAACAAAATGAAGACGAGCCTATCCAACAATTGCAATTCAATTCCAAAGATGATCTAGAACATTTTATGGAAAAATTGAATGAATTAAAAAAACAAATGGAAGTAGGTGATTAGTCTATGCCTATGGATGAAAAGTATATTCAAATGATTGTAGAAAATACACAAAGTGCTAAATCAGCACATCATAGAATTGATATGCTTGAAAAGATGCTAGGAGAAATACGAACAGATGTGAAAAATACAAATCAAATAGCTATATCTGTTGAAAAACTAGCAACTGAAATGAAAGCAATGCGAGAAGATGAACAAAAAATGGATACAAGATTAAAAGAATTAGAAGATAAACCAACAAAAAATTGGGACAAAGTAATATCAACAATAATTGGAACAGTTGTAGGAGCAATAGCTGGAGCTGCAGTTGGATTAATATTAAAATAGAAAGGAGGAAAAAGCCATGACTATTGAATTATTAGTTTATGCAGTTACTGTATTATTCACATACTTTGCTGGTAAAATTTCAAAACATTTTGGTTGGAATTATACCCTACCTATTACAATACAAAATATAATAATTATAGCAATTGCATCAGCGATTGGATGTTTAATACATATTCAAGACTTAGATGCAAATAGCATTATAAGTGCAGTAGTTACTGCTGTAGGTGGTGTTGGAACTGCCGTAGTAGCTTATGATGCAAAAAATCAATAATAACCGGAAAAAAATTCCGGCATTATAAAAATACAGGAAGAAAAATAAAAACTCTTCCTGTATTTATTTTTAGCGCTCGTGTTTTTATAAAACATGAGTGTAATTTTTTATAAGGAGGTAATCACAATGGAAGAGAACAAAGAAGAAATTAAAATAACTGAAGAGATGGACAAAGAATTATCAAATGGTAAAGAGGAGGGTGAAGAATAATGGGAACAATGTCAAGTTTAGCACAGGGTGCTTATATTGCTCATTCTAATAACTATCAAAAAGGAAGAAATGGAAATAGAATTTGTAAATTTACACCACATATCATGGCTGGTGTATTAACAGGAAAACAATGTGCAGTAAATATTTTTCAAAATCCAAATAGAATTGCATCAGCAAACTATTGTATAGGAAATGATGGAGATATAGTATGTAATGTTTATGAAGAAGACAGAGCATACACTTCAAGTTCAAGATCAAATGATAATCAAGCTATTACTGTTGAAGTTTCTAATAGTGAATATGGAGGCGACTGGCCAATATCTGAAGCTGCATGGAATTCATTAGTAAAATTAGCAGTTGATGTTTGTAGAAGATATGGATTTAGATTAGAATATGACGGAACTCCAAATGGAAGTTTAACAAGACATAATATGTTCGCAAATACATCTTGTCCAGGTAAATATCTACAAAGCAGATTCCAAGAACTTGCTGATACTGTAAATGCACAATTAGATGGTGGAAGCACACCAACACCAGCACCAACTCCAAGTGGAAGTAAAACAAATGAGGAACTTGCAAATGAGGTTATTGCTGGAAAATGGGGAAATGGAGATGACAGAAAGAATAGATTAACTGCAGCAGGATATGACTATTCTGCAGTACAAAGCATTGTTAATAGAAAATTAAGTGGTGGATCTTCTACTCCAAAACCAACATTAAAATCAAATGAAACAATAGCTGATGAAGTAATAGCAGGAGCTTGGGGAAATGGAACAGATCGTAAAAACAGACTAACATCTGCAGGTTATAATTATTCAGCTATACAAGATATAGTAAATAGAAAATTATTAGGAACATCATCTAATACAAATTCAAATAGAAAATCAAATGAAGAACTTGCTAATGAAGTTATAAGAGGCGACTGGGGTAATGGCCAAGATAGAAAAAATAGATTAACCGCTGCAGGTTATGATTATAGTGCAATACAAAGTATAGTTAATAGAAAATTAAGTTAAAATAACAATTTTTATAAAATTTATAACAAAAAACATAGAAAAGTTTACAAAAATGATACAAAATGTAACAAAAATTCAAAAAATGTTAAGTAGGGGAGCTAATACTCTCCTACTTTAATTCTTTAATTTTATTCTGCAGATCCAATAAAATATTAAATGCTTGTTGGAATGTGGTATTGTTCATATCAAGTCCATCAATTTTATTCAAAATTTTTTTAATTTCGACATTTTTCATATAATCCCCAATATTTGAATTTGGTAAATTATCTATGACCTTATACTTTATTTTCATTTTATTTAGTAGTATGATATATTTGTCTAACTGAGATACTGGGAAACCACATTTGAAAATACAGGGTCCCAAATCCGTTATTTTCAAGCCCAGTTTCTCATTGATAAATTTTGCATCTTCATTTAGAATGTTATAGAAAATACCAACCCTAAATAAATAAATGCAAGATGCATCTTCTTTTTTTAATTGTTCATATTGTTTTAGCAATTTACTCATGCTTTTTATCATCCTTTCCTTTCTTTTTCTTCTTTTTAGGATCCTTTTTTATTTCGATTAATTCTCCAATTTCACAATCAAATAAATTGCACATTTTTTCTACTGTTTCAAAACGAATAGCTTTTGTATCATTATTCATCAAGCGACTTAAAGATTGATACCCTCCTTCCATATTTTTTACAAACCAATATTTAGATTTTTTATTTTTCTTCAGTAATTCATTAATTCTAAAATAAAGCATTATTATCACCTCCCTGTTATGCTTTATATTTATTTTAGAATAAACTTTTGAAAAATTTAACTATTCGCCATAGTAACTACAATTAAATACACTTATAAACATAATACCTATTTTACAATATAGTTATTTTCTGCTATAATGTATAAAAAGAATAGCGAAAGCAGGTATTAATATGGAAAGAAAAAAACACTTAGAAACCATAAAAATGGTCAAAAAATTTATTGCAGAAAAAGATTTTGAAGGTTTAAAAAAATATATTGAATTAAGAGAACAAGAAATTTTGAAAAAAACAGATGAAGATGAATCAAGTGACTATATGGACAAATTGGTAAATCAATTGAAATAATGATAGAATTTAATAGTAAAACATAGTAAATTATAGTATTTTATGGTGAAAAATGTCGTATTTTGTCGAATAATGGAAGCAAGTAAAATCAAGGGAAACAGGAGAAAATACCTATAGTCTAGTATAGTTAAAATATTTTACATAATATGGTATAATATAATAAGAGATATCTCCAATAACGTACGAATAGGAGGAAAAAAGATGAGTAATGAAAAAAAACAAAAAATTTTACACATTATAGGGGAAAATCTTAATTTTTGTGATACAATATTAATGAGAGTATTTAAGAACTATACTATAAGGGTATATAGAATAGGATTAAATGATGCATTTTATTGGAATAATAAAAAACATGGGAAAAAATAAAAAAATGAAAATCAATGAAAGCGAGTTGTAACAAGGAAATGGAAGAAAAAAAGAAGAAAAAGACCGTTGCTCTATTTTCATTACGGTTGTAAAACAAACCAATATGAAACAAATGCAATGATGCAAAAATTTATAGAAGCAGGATATGAGATTGTAGATTTTGAAGCTAAAGCAGAAATATATGTAATAAATACATGTACAGTTACAAATATTGCAGATAAAAAGTCAAGGCAAATGTTAAGGAGAGTTAAACAGCAAAATAAAGATGCAATATTGGTAGCTGTTGGTTGTTATGTTCAAGTAGCAAGAGAAAAACTAGAGGAAATAGAAGATATAGATTTAATCCTTGGTACTAAAGAAAAAAAGGATATAGTGGAATATGTTGAAAGGTATTTAAGAGAAAATGAGAAAATAATTTCTGTTTCAAATATGATGCCAACAGATAATTATGAGGAATTTGGTTTAATTACACATACAGAAAGAAATAGAGCTGTAATAAAGGTGGAAGATGGATGCAATCAATTTTGTACATATTGTATTATTCCATATGCAAGAGGAAGAGTTAGGAGTAGACATCCAGAACATATAATTAAAGAAATAGAAAAAATTTCGGAAAATGGAATAAAAGAGATTGTTTTAACAGGTATAAATTTGACTGCTTATGGTACAGACTTTGCATATAAAAATGTGAAAGATCAAGAAAACCAATATATGAATAAAAAATTAAATAAGGAGTATAAAGTAAATAAACCGGATGAAATTGATAGCCCAAATATTAAAATAGAAAATGTAGAGATTGTAAAAAAATTAGAGAATTTAGATAATGTAAGTTCAGAAAAATATGAATTGAAAGAATTAAAAAACTACAGACTTATAGATTTATTAGAAGATATAAACAAAATACCTAAAATAAAAAGAATTAGGCTAGGCTCGCTAGAACCAACAATAATTACAGAGGAGTTTGTAGAAAGACTAAGCAAGTTAGAAAAGGTTTGTGACCATTTCCATTTGTCTTTACAAAGTGGTTGTACAGAAACATTAAAAAGAATGAATAGAAAGTATACAGCAGAAGAAGCAGAGAAAGCGACAGAAAGAATAAGAAAATTTTTCCCAAATGCAGCTTTAACAGCAGATATAATAGTAGGATTTCCAGGGGAAACAGATAAGGAGTTTAACAAAACTTATGAACTATTGAAAAGGATTAAATTATATAAAATACATGTATTTAAATATTCACCAAGAAAAGGCACAAAAGCGGCAGTTATGGAAAATCAAGTGAACGGAAATGTAAAAGAAGAAAGAAGTAACAAGTTACTAGAATTTTCTGATAAATACGAAGAAGAATTTAACAATGCAAGCATTGGAAAAACACTTAGTGTGCTTTTTGAAGAAAAATGTGGGGAATATGTAAAAGGTCATACTACAAATTATAGAGTTGTTAAGGTAAAGATAAAAGAAAAAATAGAACAGGATAGCAAAAAAGAATTAAAAATAGAAAAGCAATTAGAAAATGAGATTAGAAATGTAAAAATTATGCAAAGTGATGGATTAGAACTAATAGGAGAAATAGTATAAAAACAAATATAAAAAAATAGTAGTTGAAAATATTAACTTTGAAGGAATATGGAGATTTATAAGCAAATAATTATAATTGGTTTAATTATTAAAATATACTTAAAAATAAAAAGCTAGTGTGTAAATGAAAAACGCATTAGTTTTTCATTTTTTTAACAGTGTTTAAAAGTACAGTTATAATAAGATGAAAATTGAAATAAAATGTAATATAAATGTAACCAAAAAGAAACATACAATCTCATAACGAGATAATATAATTATTCTGCACAAGAAAACATAAAGTAACAAATTGTTCCACATTTATTTATTAATCATATAGAATAAAGTAATAAAATAAAACAGCAAAATATAAAAAGAAACAGTAAATGAAACGATAAAACCAGTAAACAAAGTAACAAAAAAGAATAAAATTAAACAAGACAATAAAAATATGATTAATAAATAAATTTTGTGGAATAATAGCAAAAGCAAAAGAAGCGGCAGAAAAAACAAACCAAGCAGCAATAAATGAACAAGAGCAAATGAATGGATTAGGTACAACTATTGAAAATATGTTAAATGGAACAGGTGGAAGTGGAGAAGAAACAACCCCGCCAGAGCCAACATTACCAAGCGATGGAAGTTATAGTGAGGAAAAAGGAGTAAATACGCCAAACTTAGAAGAAGGGATGACAGCAATAAAATGGGATGAAGCAAAAAATGATTGGATTGAAACAACAGGAAGTGACCAAGAGTGGTATGATTACACAGCAAAGAAATGGGCAAATGCAAAAACAAGTGATGGAAGTATGTGGGTATGGATACCAAGATATGCATATAGTGTAACAAGTGGATATCATAGTAGTAATGCAGGAACAATAGAAGTAGAGTTCATGAAAGGATTAACAAATGAGACAAGTACAGGAAGAACAAGTTTTAATAATGCAAGTGGACAAGGAAATTGGAATATACATCCAGCATTTAACTATGGAACAACAGTAAGTGGAATATGGGTAGCAAAATTTGAAGCAAGTAGTGTACAAGGAAATAGTAATGGTAGTGGAGATAATGTAACAAGCAAGACATTACAAGTAAAACCAGGAGTAGCAAGTTGGAGATATATAGAAATAGGAAATATGTATACAGTATGTAAAAATTATAATAGTGCATTAAATAGTCATATGATGAAAAATGACGAATGGGGAGCAGTAGCATACTTGAGCAAGAGTAAATATGGAAAGGAAAATGAAGAAGTATGGATAAATAATAGTAGTAGTTATATAACGGGTTCAGCAGGAAATAGTGCGAGTGCATCTCAAGATACAGGAACAACGACAGATTATACAAGTACACAAGGAGTAAAGGCAAGTACAACAGGAACAGTGTATGGAGTATATGATATGAGTGGAGGAGCACATGAATATGTAGCAGCATATGTAAA
>ENA-ORNW01000637-ORNW01000637.1-human-gut-metagenome-genome-assembly--contig:-NODE-637-length-32679-cov-3.214964_pt1 | contig 32679 bp, 28 predicted proteins | sample MGYA00242121_ERZ509034 | MGnify/ENA primary metagenome ERZ509034 (study PRJEB26280, sample SAMEA2338689) | human gut metagenome | biome: human gut; feature: human-associated habitat; material: faeces... | reverse complement strand
TAGCTAATATTTTAGGTTATGCTACTTCCTTCAGTTCTTTGGGTATGATGATTGCATCTATTGCTAATCTTATAAAGAAATAATAGAATTTACTTTTATGTCAGAACAACGACAGGATAAAAACTTGCTCTCTGAACTACACAAGACAGAAAGTGATGAGATAGAAATTGATTTGGTCGATATCTTTCGCAAGATTATTGCTATTCGTAGAAAATTATACAAAGCCATTGGAGTTGGTTTTATTATTGGAATGATTGTAGCAGTAAGTATTCCTAAACAGTATACAGTAAAGGTTACCCTTTCTCCAGAAATGGGGAGTTCTAAGAGTGGTAATGGTTTAGCGGGGCTTGCAGCATCTTTTTTGGGAAGTTCGGCTGCTACAGGAGATGTTTCTGATGCTTTGAATGCATCTCTTTCTTCTGATATTGTTTCTTCTACACCTTTTCTTTTAGAATTGTTAGAAATGAAGGTTACTTTATCGGATGAAAGAACAGATGTAACTTTTATGGATTATTTGGATAAACAATCTTCTCCTTGGTGGATTTATGTTATAGGCTTGCCTGGGAAAATAGTGGATAGTGTGAAGTCCTTATTCAATAGTAACGATACTGACAATTCTATTAATAACGTGAAATATGGCACTATTGAACTCACGAAAGAAGAAGGTATAAAAATCAGTGCCTTAAAAAAGAACATAGCTGCCTCTGTTGATAAAAAGACGGCTATCACAAGTGTCTCGGTTACTTTACAGGATCCTAAAGTAACTGCGGTTGTTGCAGACTCTGTAGTTCATAAATTGCAAGAATATATTATTGGTTATCGTATTTCTAAAGCGGAAGAAGATTGTATTTATTTGGAAAAACTATATAAAGAGCGCCAACAAGAGTATTATGTTGCTCAAAAGAAATATGCGGATTATGTAGATACACATGATAATCTCATACTTCAAAGCGTCCGTGCGGAGCAGGAACGATTGCAAAATGACATGAGTCTTGCTTATCAGGTATATAGTCAGGTTGCTAATCAGTTACAAGTAGCCAGAGCAAAAGTTCAGGAGGAGAAGCCTGTTTTTGCGGTATTGGAACCGGCGGTTGTTCCACAACAACCATCTGGAATGGGGAAAAAGGGGTATATTCTGCTTTTTATTTTTCTGTCGCTAGTACTTACTATTGCATGGGAACTGTTAGTGAAAGATATATATAAGAAGATGAAAAGAGAACTGAACTAGGATATTAAAAAAGAAGTATTTATCTATAAATGAAATTATGAAAAAATCAATAGAAAGATTCCTGCAATACATCAGTCGGAATTTTTTTAGCTGTTGGATTGTATTAGGGGTAGATACTGTTATTGCCAGCCTGTGTACATTATTCACGTTTATCGGTATCCATTATATTACAGGGATAGGATGGAATGTCTTTCAATTATTAGAGGTTGTAGCAATTGCTTTTTTGGCAAGTATTGTTGGGGATTTATTATTTAATACTTTCCGGAATACCATCCGCTATTCTGAAATAAAAGACTTGTGGAGAATAACTTGCAGTGTGTTATTCAAAACCGCTTGTATGGCAATCTATATATTTATCTTGTTTAGCGGTACCCGGTTATTCGGTAGCCAAAGTCTTGTTTTCGTTATCTCTGACGGAATGTTAACGTTAATTTCTTTGATTGGGCTTCGGGTTGTAGTGATTGTGATATATGAATCATTGATAGGAATGGTCAGAAAAACAGATATGCGAATTCTTATTTATGGTACCGATGATAAGAGTGTGGCCCTTAAAACTCGTCTTCGCAAAAGCCCCCATTATAGGATTGTCGGATTTTGCATTTTTAGCTCTGATAATAGTCGGAGAATATTAGCGGATTCGCGAGTCTATTCTTTTAATAGCAAAGTGGAATTTGATCTGTTGGTCAGTAAACACGATATTCAAGGTATCCTTTTTTCTCGCTATGATTCAATAAAAGAGGAGGAAAACAGATTGCTTCAATATTGCAAGAGTAATGGAGTAAAAACTTTAATAGCTCCTTCGATCAGTGAAACGGATGTGAGTGATCTTTCTTATCAATTTGTTCGCCCTATCCGAATAGAAGACTTACTGGGACGTGAAGAAATAAAGATAAATATGCAAGAGGCAACTTCTGAGTATAAAAATAAGATAGTATTGGTTACCGGAGCGGCAGGAAGTATTGGGAGTGAACTTTGCAGACAGTTGGCGCAAATAGGAGTCCGTAAATTAATATTGTTCGATTCAGCTGAAACACCTCTTCATTATGTACGTCTGGAATTTGAGAAAAAATATCCGGGCATTGATTTTGTGCCTGTAATAGGTGATGTGCGTGTGAAACAGCGTCTGCGTATGGTTTTTGAACAGCACCATCCGGAAATCGTGTTTCATGCTGCTGCTTATAAACATGTTCCCTTGATGGAGGAGAATCCATGCGAGGCTGTTTATGTGAATGTTGTTGGAACTCGTCAAATAGCAGATATAGCAGTCGAATTTGGAGCAGAAAAGATGATTATGATTTCAACGGACAAGGCTGTGAATCCTACCAATGTGATGGGAGCGTCCAAACGTTTGGCAGAAATCTATGTTCAGAGTTTGGGGTATGCTATTGTGGAAGGAAAGGTAAAAGGAAAGACTAAGTTTATTACTACTCGTTTTGGTAATGTTTTAGGTAGTAATGGTTCTGTAATACCTCGTTTCAAGGAACAGATTGAAAATGGGGGGCCTGTTACTGTTACACATCCTGATATCATTCGTTATTTTATGACTATTCCTGAAGCTTGTCGTCTGGTTATGGAGGCTGGAATGATGGGAGAGGGCAATGAGATTTTTGTATTTGAGATGGGTGAGCCGGTGAGAATAGTCGATCTTGCAACCCGGATGATCGAACTGGCTGGTTATCGTCCGAACGAAGATATTAAGATCGAGTTTACGGGACTGCGACCTGGAGAGAAACTATATGAGGAATTATTGAGCACAGAAGAGAATACACTTCCTACATCCAATAAAAAGATTAAGATAGCTAAGGTTCGTCGTTATGAATATAATGAGGTGTTGACAGATTTTTCAGCTTTTGAGGGCTTGGCACGAAATGTAGAGATAATAAATACAGTCACTTTAATGAAAAAGATTGTGCCTGAATTTATTTCTAAAAATTCACGCTTTGAAGCATTGGATAATTTACCACAGAAATTAATTTAAATCAAATATGAAACTTCAAATGGTTGACCTTCACGGTCAGTATCTTAAGATTAAAACTGAAATTGATTCTGGTATTCAGGAAGTAATTGATACCACTACATTCATTAATGGTCCGAAAGTTAAGGAATTTGCTCAGCATCTTGCAAATTATTGTGGTGCTAAATATGCTATAACGTGTGCTAATGGGACGGATGCTCTTCAGATTTCTTTAATGGCACTTAATTTAAAGCCTGGCGATGAAGTAATAGTACCGGCTTTCACATACGTGGCATCTGCAGAAGTGATAGGCTTATTGGGATTGGTTCCTGTGATGGTAGATGTTGATTATGATACTTTTAATGTTACTTTAGCTAATATTGAAAAAGCATTAAGTCCACGTACTAAGGCAATTATTCCTGTGCATCTTTTTGGACAGAGTTGTGAGATGGAGGCTATTATGGATTTTGCTGGGAGACATCATTTGTATGTGATCGAAGATAATGCACAAGCGATAGGCAGTGTATTTACATTTTCTGACGGGGCAAAGAAGCATACAGGGACTATTGGTCATATAGGATGTACTTCTTTTTTTCCTTCTAAAAATTTGGGATGTTATGGTGATGGAGGAGCCATTTTGACAAATAATGATGAATTGGCAGAGCGTATCCGGATGATTGCCAATCATGGTCAGCAAGTAAAATATCACCATAAAGTAATAGGCTGTAATTCTCGTCTGGATACAATTCAGGCAGCAATTTTAGATGTAAAATTGAAACACTTGGATGAATATTGCCAGGCGCGAAATAAGGCTGCTCAATATTATACATCTCATTTGAAAGATATAGAAGGTATTATTGTTCCGGCTGAATTATCACAAAGTACTCATGTATATCATCAGTATACTCTAAAAGTTCTGAATAATAAACGAGATGCTTTAAAGCAGTATCTGGCGGATGGAGGTATACCAAGTATGATTTATTATCCTCTTCCATTACAAAAACAGGAAGCATTCTCTTTGATAACCCGTTCTGCAGAAACTTTAGATATAGCAGAAAAATTGGCTCACTCCGTTCTTTCTCTTCCGATTCATACAGAACTGACTACTGCAGAACAGGATTTTGTAATAAACCGAATAAAAGAATTCTATAAATAAGAAAATATGCAAGACTTTTTTGCGCATGAAACGGCGACTGTAGATGAAGGTTGTCAGATTGGTGCAGGCACTAAAATTTGGCATTATAGCCATATAATGGAAGGATGTGTGTTAGGTGAACGATGTAATATAGGTCAGAATGTGGTTATTTCTCCGGGAGTGGTGTTAGGAAATAATGTAAAGGTACAGAATAATGTCTCAGTATATACAGGGGTTACCTGTGGTGACGATGTTTTTTTAGGTCCCTCTTGCGTTTTTACCAATGTTGTCAATCCACGAAGCGCAGTCAATCGTAAATCAGAATATGCTACTACTCATGTTGGTAAAGGAGCTACTATAGGTGCCAATGCTACAATTGTCTGTGGGCATGATATCGGAGAGTATGCTTTTATAGGTGCCGGTGCAGTAGTTACTAAGCATGTTCCTCCTTATGCGTTACTAGTCGGTAATCCGGCTTGCCAGATCGGTTGGATGAGTGAGTATGGACATCGTCTTGATTTTAATGAGGATGGGATAGCCATATGTCCTGAGAGTAAAATGCAATATCAATTAAGAGACAATAGAGTCAGCAAATTATAATTCACAATTAAGATTTCTAGGAAATGTATAATAAGTTAGTTAATAAAGAAGCCAAGTTAGCTTTAGTTGGTTTGGGTTATGTAGGTTTACCCATTGCTTTAGAGTTTGCAAAAAAAGTATCTGTAATCGGTTTTGATATCAATGAGAGTCGTTTATCTAAAATGCGCCAAGGTATTGACCCTTGCAATGAATTGGATAAATCTGCTTTTGAAAATGTAGATATTGAATTTACTTCTTCAATAGATAAACTAAGAGAAGCTTCTTTTTTTATAGTTGCAGTTCCGACTCCGATAGATAAATACAACAAACCGGATTTGACTCCTTTGTTGGCAGCTTCTCGTTCTGTGGCTAAGGCACTAAAACCAGGGGATTATGTTGTATATGAATCAACTGTATATCCAGGTTGTACCGAAGAAGATTGTTTGCCTATTTTAGAAGAAGTAAGTGGATTAAAAGCTGGAATCGATTTTAAATATGGTTATTCTCCTGAGAGAATTAATCCGGGAGAAAAAGTGCATACGCTACCTAATACAATAAAGATCGTTTCTGCTTGTGATTCGGAAGCTCTTGATGTCGTAGCTAAAACATATGAATTAGTAGTGAAACCAGGTGTACATCGTGCTGCAAATGTGAAAGTAGCGGAAGCTGCAAAGATAATAGAGAATACTCAACGTGATGTGAATATCGCTTTGATGAACGAGCTTTCTATTATATTTAGCCGTATTGGTATTAATACTTATGATGTGTTGGAAGCAGCTGGAACTAAATGGAATTTCTTAAAGTTCTATCCTGGCTTGGTTGGTGGGCATTGTATAGGTGTTGATCCTTATTATCTTGTACAAAAGGCTAGCGAACTAAAATATCATTGTCAGATTATTAGTGCAGGAAGATATATCAATGATAGTATGGGAGGATACATTGCTAAGAAACTGGTAAAGCGTCTTATTTCTTTGGGTAAAGGTGTTCTCGGAGCTCGTATACTTGTGATGGGAGTTACTTTCAAGGAAAATGTGTCTGATATCCGTAACTCAAAAGTTGTTGATATTATTCGTGAATTGAGAGATTTTGGATGTGATGTTGATGTTGTTGATCCGTATGCTGATAGTGATGAGGTGTTACGGGAATATGGTTTCCGTCTAGTAGAAAAGCCAAGAGATAATTATGACGCAATAGTTGTGGCTGTTGCTCATGATGAATATAAAGATTTAGAAGAACAATATTTCCAGGCAATGACTTATAATCATGCAGTATTGGTTGATATTAAAGGAATGTACCGCGATAAGATTCATGGATTGAAATATTGGAGTTTGTAACTTTACAGATGCGAATAGATATAAAGAATAGTAGTAATACGATTCAAGCAACTTGGTTAGGAATTGGTAGTCTGGTTTCGTTAGGATTTGGTATTATCAGTGCAGCAATTCTGAGTCGTTTTCTTTCAAAAACTGATTATGGAACATATAAACAAGTGCTATATGTTTATAATACCTTATTGATTGTGTTTACATTAGGCTTACCAAGAGCATATTCGTACTTCTTAGCACGTGTAAATAAGGAGGAAGGATTTTCTTTAGTACAAAAAATTAATTCAATGTTTTTTGTACTAGGAGCTATATTCTCAATTGTTTTGTTTTTAGGTTCTTCGCTTTTTGCCGATTTGCTTAATAATCCAGAGCTAAAGCTTAGTTTACAATATTTTTCTTTAACTCCTATATTTATGTTGCCGTTGATGGGGATAGAAAGTGTTATGGCTACCTACAAACAGACCTATCTTAGCACTATATATATTATTTCAACAAGAGTATTTATGCTTTTGTGTGTTGTATTACCAGTATTATTTATTCAAGCAAATGCGTGTACTGCTGTTATTGGATTTGTTATTTCTTCTATACTTTGTTGTTGTATAGGACTATTTATAGAAAGAATCCCATTCAAAAGATGTAATAAAGCAGTAACATCAATTGGGTTTAAAGAAATATTACGTTTTTCTTTACCATTATTAGTCGCAAGTTTTTGGGGATTAATTATAAGTTCGGCAAATCAGTTTTTTATTAGTCGATATTTTGGAACGGAAATCTTTGCAGAATTCGCTAATGGCTATATGGAGTTACCATTTGCTGGGATGATCATAAGTGCTACTGCAGCGGTATTACTTCCTGCATTTTCAAAAATGGCTTATAATACAGACAATGATGAAATTTTACGATTGTGGAAATCAGTAATCATAAAGTCTGCTAAAATAATATTTCCATTGTCTATTTTTTGTTGCGTATTTGCGAAATTAATAATGCAATGTCTCTATGGTGAATCATATTCTAATTCAAGTATTTACTTTCAAATCATTACTGTAGTTAATTTAATTCGTATTGTTCCTTATGCTCCTATCATACTTGCATTGGGTAAAGTAAAAGAGTATGCGAAATCTCATATGGTTACTGCACTAATGGTTGTGATTATGGAATATCTGTGTGTTTCTTATTTTCCATCCTCTATTGGAATTGCTGTAATTGCAACATTTTGTACTAGTTTTTGTATCTATCTGCAAATGCGGGTTATATGTAGATCACTAGGAGTTCCTATAAAAGACATTATTCCATTTAAAGAATTACTTATTATAGTTTTATTATCAGCTATAACTTCATTATCAGCAGGATTTCTATTATTAGTGTTACCTGCAATGAAACATATTATTATGTTAATGGTGGTTGCTGTTATTTCATGTTGTATCTATGGGGGACTATGTCGAATATTTAATATCTCTTATATTGATATTGTTAAACCTTATTTTAATGTCTTGAGAAAATAAGATGTTGCAAAGTGGGGTTTTAGAGAATTATATGGTAGTAAGTCTTGAATTTGTAATTGTTGAATAATTCCCCGTGGTATGCTGAATAATAGGTAATCTGACGAATAAAATAAAAGACTAAATAATATCAGAAAAGTACGATATAAAAAATGGATGTAAAGAAGATAACATTTATAACTTACCATAATTGGAAGACAAAACGTCATGGTGGTTTTCACCAATTTGCCGAGTACACTTGTAAACAAGGAATTGAAACTGTCTTTTTTAGTTTTAGTCGTCCATATTATATTTTTCTCAAAAATGAGGAGAGGTTGAATTATAAGGTTTTAAGGCTATTGAATAATGGTTGTTATTATAATATAGGTGGACATGATTTATTAAATGTAACATGGTCAACATTGGCTCTACCAGGTTTTTTAAGAAAATTCGTCTCATCAGAAATTAATGAGTGGCTAATGTGCCATTCATTTACTCCTTTTAAGCAGATAGTAAGAAAATGGTTGAAGAATACGGATTGCTTTGTCTTTGAGTCTTGTGATGCTGTTTTTTTATTAAATTTGATAAAGAAATATTTTCCGAAAGCTAAAATTATATATAGACCTTCAGACCCATTAGTGGAGTTTAGTAATGAAGAGTATGCAATTGCAGCAGAAAAACGGTTGATTGCTAAAGCAGATAAAATACTACTAGTTAATAATGAATCATTGGCTGTATATGCAGAGAAATTTCCAGATGTTTATAATAAAAATAAGTTTTATGTTGTATCAAACGGGGTTAATATTTCGGATTATTTGAAGAAGTATGATTGTCCTGATGAACTAAAATGGCCTAAGACGGCATTATATATTGGGGCTTCTTTAATAGATTGGGAATTAATAATAAGGGCAGCTCAACAGTTACCTGAAATTAAATTTATAATTATTACTCCTAATAAACCTATAAGTAAAGTTTTAACTAGAATAAAATCTACATCTAATTTATTGTATATTCCTGGAATCTCACCTTCACAAGTACCTCAATGGGTAACGAATGCTAGCATAATATTACAGCCTTTTTCTTGCAGTTCTCAGTATTGTAATAAGAAAAGTTTGGGGTTGACGGCTCAAAACTATAAGGCAATAGCTGCACAAAAAACTATTATCACTCATCAAATTCCAATGCATTTATCAAAATATGGTTTAATAACTACAAATACATATCAAGACTTTATTGATGCTATAGCAAATAATATTGCCAATACCAAGGTACAGTATAATATTGATATAAATGAGAAAAGTTGGGAATATTTATGTTGTGTACTATTGAATATAATAAGAAATGGAAAATAAATCTTTGAAGAAAAAAAAGATCTTAATTATTTATCCGCAACTTGATGTGCCATATTCAGGGGGACAGGTAATAGACTTTTCTTTTATTCAACAAATTGTGAATTCTGATAAATTTGTATGTAACTATTTACTTGATTCTACTATATCCAGTGCGTCTATTTTAGGATATGTATATTACACATTATGCCATTTTAAAAAAATAATAAATACTGAACTGATTTTTTCTAATAGTAGAATGTATCCTAGGTTGTTGCCGTGTTTCTTATTGATTAAACTATTATGTAGGAATGTGAAAATATTAGTGTATCATCATCATTTTAATTATTTCACACAAACAGGAATTAGAAAATGGATTCATAAATTTTTTGAATTGTTATTTCTAAAAATTGTTGATGTCATTATAATTCCAAGTCCTTATGTAAGAAGCGAGATGGAACGGTTGATGCCTAAAGCAAATGTACGCTATATTGAAATCGGTTTTAATTTAAAACCATGTTTGAATGTAAATAAGAATAAGCAAAATAATTTGTTAGTGGTAGGCACTATAGAAAGAAGAAAGCGGGTACATCAAATTGTTTCTATTGCTAAAATGTTGAGGGATAGTAATATTGATTTTCATATTAATGTTGTAGGAAAAGTCGCAGATTCGTCATATTTCAATATGATAGTGAAGGTAATAGAAGAAGAAAATTTGAGTAGTTATATAACATTTCATGGAAGGGTTAGTACTGAAAACTTGGAAAAAAGTTATAGGAATGCTGATATATTTCTTTTCCTTTCTTCTCATGAAGGATATGGTATGGTTTTAATAGAAGCTATGTCGTATTCATTACCAATTGTTGCATATCGAAACTCTGCAATTCCTTTTTCTGTAAATGATGGTGTGAATGGTTTGCTTGTAGAAGATGCTAATGTGATAGCATATTGTCAAAAAGTAAAGAGTATATTAATTGATGATAGATTATGGAATAAATTACGGGAAGGAGCATTTTATTATTCCTTAAAAGTGAATACTTTAGGAAGAATGAAAGAAGAAATGCAGAGCTATATAGATGAATTGTGATTTTGAACTATATTTCTTACAGTTATTGAAAAAATGGATGTTTTACCATAATTGAAGGAGAAGTGATATGTTTGGGGGTGAAAAACAAATATTAACACATCGGTTATGTTATATTTACAGATAGCTTTGCTTGCTGTAATATTGTCTGGAATATTATTTAAAAAGGCTTCAGGTACAATTTCACTTTATCGTCCTCATATGATGTCTGTGATATTCTATTATTATTTTGTGTTGCAGAATGCTATAGGTGCTGTATTAGTCATAAATGGAGTGGATAATCATTATATGATAGACATGTTGCAATATCAGAGTAGTAGAAGTTATGGGTATTGGGCTATTTTATATACAATGATCATGTTTCCAATTGGAATGTTATTAGCTAATAGTATATGGAAGAAAGGAAAAACAAGAATATCATTTTTTTCTTATTGTCGAAAGCCTTTAGTCGATGAATATCGTTATAATAGTCATATAGTAAAAAGACAATTACAGATATTGAGTTTTATTTCTGGTATTTCTGTTTTATATGTTTTATATAAAATTGGGGAAATTCCAATATTAAAGTTGTTTTCAGGAGTAAGTGCTAGTGATTTTGCACAATTTAGAGGTGAAGTCGGACGGCATTTTGCAGGGAATGAATATGTTAAAAATGTATTTGCATATTTTTTGACTCCTATATTGTCTTATATAGCATATGGATATAAAAAACTAGAAAATTCTAAGACAAACAAAATGTGGTTTTATTTCATGTTTGTTTTAAGTTTATTGATAGTTACTTATAACTTAGCTAAGTCTCCAATAATTGTTTATTTATTTGGATTTTTGTTTTTTGAAGTATATATGGGTAAAAGAATCTCTCGTAAGACACTTTTGTTGATAGTTTGTGGAGGACTTTTATTGGTTATATTACTTTACTTATTACTGATGGGAGTGAAAGGAGATGGTTTGGGATTTTTGTTTTTGTATAATTCAGGTATTGTTGGTCGTTTAACTTTATCTTCATCTGCGGGAGTCTTTTTTAGTTTTGATTTGTTTCCCTCTTGTTATGGATACTTGGGATTTAGTTCAGTTTCACATTTTTTGTCGGATATGTTTGGTTTGGGGTATTCGGAAAATTCGGCTCGTTTGATAATGGAATATATTAATCCTATTGGAGTGGCTAACGATGCTGCAGGAATGGTGAATTCTCTTTTTGTTGGCGAATCATGGGCTGCATTTGGTTTTTATGGAGTATTGCTATCTCCTATATATGTTGGCTTTGTTATCCAAACTTTATTCCTTTTTATTCTTCATTCGCCTAAAACTCCCTTTTTTGTAGGGCTATTTGTAGCCTATTCTTTCCCTAGTTGTATTTTAGGTGGCTTTTTCTGTTATATTTATAATATTAATACTGTGGTGTTAGTTGCTGTTATCCTATTTGTATATGGTGGAAGTTTAATTCTATCTGGGAGATCATCAAGTACATGCACTAATAGTAAATTGTGATGCTTATATCTCAGAATAATAGTTGTACTACTTATAAAAAAAATATTTCTATAATTTAATAACTTTAGTAAACAGTATAAGGACTAGCAAATACATCCTAATTTTTATTTGTGCCATATTAATATATTATATTTTATAGTTTTATGGGTGGCTGCTTAAACTTTTTATAGATATAAATACTTAATTATTAATTGAAAATATAACTCATTGTATGGTTACTGATAATAGATGTTTTGAGTGTTTTCTCAACAAGAGTAATTAATTTTAACATCATAATATGCGAATTTGTTTTTACTGCCATTTATCAGATTCTAATTTATTAGATCTAGTCGAGTTTTATAAACAGGATATTGATGCATTAAAGAAGTTGGATGAGAAATTAGTAATTGCAACAAGATATAAAGATATAGATTGGAGTTGTGACATATTATTTATTTGGTGGTGGTCATATGCTTTATATCCTATTCTTAGAGGGCGTTTTTTTCATTCTATGAAAGTTGTGGTAACAGGCACTTTTAATTACAATACTTTAAATTATTCACGAGATTATTTTCATCGTCCTCTTTGGCAGAAGGTTTTATTAAAAATGGCTGTTAAGTTTTCTTGTATGAATATAATGGTGTCTAAAAATGAGTATGATATGATGAGAACTGATTGGAAATATGATAATTTTTGTTATTCTCCGCATTGCATAGATACTAATGTTTACAAGTTTTCTATTGAAAATAGAAACTCAGATTTTGTATTAATGATTTCAGCTTTAAGTGTTAGTAACGTAAAACGTAAGTGTGTGATGGAAGTAATAGATGCAATAGATATTATAAGAAACGAAAATGTCAAATGTAATTTAAAAATTGCAGGTATAAAAGGAGATGCTTATGAATTAGTACGAAATTATATTTCATATAAGGGGTTAGATGATTATGTAGAATTATTAGGGACAATTTCTATAGAACATAAAATTGAACTACTACAATCTTGTCGCTGTTATTTGCAACCAACTAATTTTGAGGGGTTTGGTGTCGCAATTGCAGAAGCAATGAGTTGTGGCGCTCCAATCATTTCTTCTAATAGGGGGGAAGTCTCTAATGTGTTAGGAAATGCAGGAATATTATTGGAGAGTAATACCCCACAAAATATAGCAAATGCTATTAAAACAATTTTTAGGGGAGGCTTAAATTCAAAACAATATGATGCAAGAAAGAGAATAGAAACTCTTTTTTCTATTCAAAGAAGGTATTCAGATATTAAAACTATTATTCAGAAAATGTGATAAGAAGGTAATCAAGATGAATATTCTACTAATTAATCATTACGCAGGCTCACCAAATTATGGTATGGAGTTCCGTCCATATTATATGTCTAAAGAGTGGGTATCTCAAGGGCATAAGGTCTTGATTATAGGTGGGAGTTTTTCCCATCTGAGGAAAGAGCAACCTCAAGTTTTTAGAGAAGAAATAGATGGTATTCAATATTGTTGGATTAAATTGAATGAATATGCAGGTAATGGATTAGGAAGAATATTCTCGATGTTTTCTTTTGTAAGTAAACTCTGTTTGAAATTTAACAGTTATTTGAATGGTTTTGGACCAGATGTAGTTATTGCTTCCTCTACTTACCCTTTAGATATTTATCCAGCACATAAAATAGCTAAAAAGTATAAAGCTAAATTAATTTATGAGGTGCATGATTTGTGGCCTCTTTCTCCGATGGAGATAGGGGGCTATTCTAAATATCATCCTTTTATCATGATTATGCAACGAGCAGAAAATTATGCATATAAGTTTAGTGATAAAGTTGTTTCATTATTACCAAATGCATTAGAACACATGATGGAGCATGGACTGAAAGAAGATAAGTTTATATATATTCCAAATGGATTTGATCTTCGGGAATGGGAAAAGCCAGAGAAGTTGTCATATTCCCACAATGAGTTTTTGAATAATTTACACGAAAAAGGATTTTATATTCTTGGTTATGTGGGTGGACATGCGAAATCCAATGCATTGGATTATTTGTTAGATGCAATGAAATTAATTCAAAATAAAAGAATTATTTGTGTATTAGTAGGCAAAGGGCATGAAAAAATGAGATTACATCAACGCGCTAAGGTAGAGAATATTACAAACGTCTATTTTTTAGAACCTGTATCAAAGAGAGAGGTTCCCTCATTACTTTCGTTGATGGATGCTTTGTATATAGGATGGGAGAATAATCCATTATATAGATTTGGAATATCTCCTAATAAATTAATTGATTATATGATGTCAAAAAAAGTAATAGTTCATTCTGTAAGTGCTGCTAACGATTGGGTACAGGAAGTTGGTTGTGGCATTTCTATAGAAGCCGAAAATTCAGTGGCCATATCTAAAGCAATTGATGAATTATTTACATGGGATTCTGAAAAATGTCTAGAAAAAGGTCAACGAGGACAAATGTTTGTGCAGGAGAAATTGTCTTATTCGTATTTATCTAGAAAATTTATAGATTGTGTGGCAGGTTGACAATAATGTAATATGAAATATTTTTTGAATATCCTGTGTTGAATGCATTGAGGGATAATAAGATTTCATTAATACGATAGTTATATCAAGATGTTTATTTAGCATCGATTATATGGGAAAGGTGATGCTGGAGATAAAATATTGACTTCTCTTCTTTCATATTCCGAAGAATAGTTTTATTGTTTTATAAATAATATATTCAATCAATGAAAAATTTTGCTTTGATTGGAGCGGCAGGTTATATCGCTCCTAGACATTTGCGTGCCATAAAAGACACCAATAACCGCTTGGTTGCTGCTTATGACAACTTTGACAGTGTGGGAATAATGGATAGCTTTTTCCCTGAGTCTTCTTTCTTTGTTGAACAAGAGTTATTTGACCGTCATTGTACAAAATTGAAAGGTACAGAGAAGGAAATAGACTATGTATCCATTTGTACACCCAACTATCTTCATGATGCACATATGCGGTATGGACTCCGTTTGGGAGCTGATGTGATTTGTGAAAAACCCTTAGTGTTGAATCCTTGGAATGTGGACGCTTTGCAAGAAGTGGAGAAGGAAACCGGACATAATATTTATACTATCCTCCAGCTTCGCCTTCACCAGTCTATTATTGATTTGAAAAAGAAAATTGAGAATGGTCCGAAAGATAAGATTTATGATGTGGACCTGACTTACATTACTTCACGTGGTAATTGGTATTACACGAGCTGGAAAGGCGATGTACATAAAAGTGGTGGTATAGCTACCAATATCGGTGTACATTTCTACGATATGCTGTCATGGGTATTCGGATCGGTAAAAAAGAACGTTGTGCATGTATATACCCATGATCGTGCAGCCGGGTATCTGGAATTGGAAAAAGCCAGAGTACGTTATTTTTTGAGCATCAATGCTGAGAATCTTCCGGAAAATGCTGTTAAGGGAGAAAAATTGACCTATCGTACTATTAATATTGACGGTGAGGAATTTGAATTCAGTAAGGGATTTACAGAACTCCATACAGAAAGTTATAAGAATATATTGGCAGGTAATGGTTTTGGTATTGAGGATGCCCGTAATGCTATCAATATCGTATATGATATTCGTCATGCAGAACCTATAGGTTTAAAAGGCGATTACCATCCGTTGGCGAAATTACCTTTATCCAAACATCCTTTTGGTTGGTAATTTAAGACAAATGATTAGTAGCTGTTTATTGTTAGGCAGCTACTAAATACATATTTTAGTAACATCTTATGCAACTAATCGAATTACAAAATAAGATTCAGGGAGAACTGTTCACAGATACACTCCATCGTATTATTTATTCCACTGATGCCTCCGGATATCGTGAAGAACCTTTTGGGGTCGTTTATCCTAAAGATTCGGAGGATATTCGGATAATCGTGTCTTTTGCCATTCAAAACCATCTGAATCTGATTCCTCGTGCCGGAGGAACTTCATTGGCCGGACAAGTTGTGGGAAAAGGGCTGGTGGTAGATATATCCAAGCATATGAATCGTATTTTGGAAATCCGTCCGGAGGAAAGTTGGATACGTATTCAACCCGGGGTCATATTGGATGAGCTAAACTTATTTTGTAAACCATATGGTTTGTTTTTCGGACCGGAAACCTCTACATCCAATCGTTGCTGTTTGGGAGGTATGGTCGGAAATAACTCTTGCGGTTCGCATTCATTAGTTTATGGAAGTACCCGTGATCATTTATTAGAGGCAAAAGTCGTTCTAAGTGATGGTTCGGAAGTTACATTGAAAGGATTGAATAGAACCGAAATAGAAGAGAAACAGAAAGATTGTTCACTGGAAGGAAAAATCTATAAGCAGTTGATTGACCTTCTTTCCAATCAAGAGAATCAGAAAGAGATTATAGACAACTATCCTGATATTTCTCTGAGAAGACGTAATTCTGGTTATGCCATTGATGAATTGTTGAGATGTAACTATTTTGACCAAACGTGTGATGAACCGTTTAATCTTTGTAAGTTGCTGGCAGGCTCGGAGGGCACTTTAGCTTTTGTAACGGAGTTAAAATTGCATTTGGTTCCTTTGCCACCGGTTGAGAAAGCTGTGATTTGTGTACACTGTTCTACATTGGAAGAGTCATTTGAGGCAAATCTTGTTGCTCTGAAACATCATCCGGTAGCAATAGAGCTAATGGACAATAATATTTTAGAGCTTAGCAAACAGAATATATCTCAAAATAAGAATCGTTTCTTTATACAGGGTGATCCGGCAGCCATTCTAATAATAGAACTGGCAGAAGATTCCACAGAAGCTGTTGATCGGAAAGCGGATGAGATAGAGGCGGATTTGCGGAAACATCATTATGGTTATCATTACCCTAGAATTTATGGTAAAGATATCAGTAGAGTCTGGAACCTGAGGAAAGCTGGTTTAGGCTTGCTTTCCGGTATGCCGGGAAGTGCCAAACCTGTTTCTGTGATTGAAGATACAGCGGTAGCCCCTTATCGTCTGCCTGCTTATATTGCTGACTTAAAAAAAGTGCTCGAACATTACAACTTAAGTTGTGTGTATCATGCTCATATCAGTACAGGGGAGTTGCATCTGAGACCGGTGCTTAATCTAAAAGAAAAGAAGGACCGTGAGTTGTTCCGTATGATAGCTACCGAAACAGCAAAATTGGTGAAAAAGCATAAAGGGTCTCTCAGTGGTGAACATGGTGACGGGAGATTACGGGGGGAGTTTATTCCATTACTGTTGGGAGATCAGGTTTACGGACTTTTAAAAGATGTAAAGAATATCTGGGATCCTTCTCATATTTTTAATATGGGTAAAATAGTAGATACACCTCCGATGGACGTTGGTTTACGCTATGAAAAGAAAGAACTGAATGTTCCGACTTATTTTAATTATTCTCATCAAAAAGGATGGCTTTGTGCGATTGAACAATGTAATGGAGCAGGAGACTGTCGTAAATCAGATTTGTTCGGTGGTACGATGTGTCCTACCTATCGGGCTACTCGCAATGAAAAAAATACAACCCGTGCACGTGCTAATGTCCTTCGGGAACTTCTGACACATCCTAAAACAGAGGATGTGTTCAAACAGCCTGAAATATTGGAGGCTTTGGATACCTGTGTTTCTTGTAAGGCATGTAAATCGGAATGTCCCTCGAACATAGATATGGCACGTTTTAAAGCAGAGTATTTACAACACCATTATGATGTGAGTCATGTGTCTTTACGTTCATTCTTAATTGCCAATCTTATAAAAATACAAAAGATGGGGATGGTTATCCCTTGGCTTTATAATGGGATTGTTTCAGTTAGGTTAACTTCTTCTTTGCTAAAAGGAATGTTAAGATTCGCTCCTGAACGTTCTATCCCGAAACTTTATAAAATGACCTTGCGAAATTGGCTATTACGTCATTCTGATGCAAATGTTCCTGCTAAAGGCACAGTTTATTTGTTTGCTGATGAATTTACAAATTACATGGATGTTGAGATTGGGATCCGGTTTATAGAGTTATTACGTAAATTAGGTTATTCAGTCCTTATTCCTGAGCATGTAGAGAGTGGCAGGACTGAGATCTCCAAAGGAATGCTTAAAAAGGCAAAAGTTATTGCAGAAAAGAATGTTACTTTGTTGCAGGGATTGATAACAGAAGATACTCCATTGATTGGAATAGAACCATCTTGCATCCTATCATTCAGAGATGAATATCCGGATTTGGTCAGCGAACATATGAAGGTATCCGCTGCGAAGTTAGCAGTGAATAGTTTACTTTATGATGAATTTATAGTTCGTGAAATAAAAAAGGGAAATATAACACGTTCACAATTTACTGAAGCGTCCTTGAAAATAATGTTACACGGGCATTGTCACCAAAAGTCATTGGCTTCTATTGAACCTTCCAAAGAAATGCTGTCGCTTCCTGTAAATTATGTCGTAGAAGTGATTCCTTCGGGATGTTGCGGAATGGCTGGTGCTTTTGGCTATGAAAAGGAACATTATCAACTTTCTATGCAAATAGGAGAGCAGGTATTGTTCCCAGCTATTCGCCAAACTGGTGATGAGGTTTGTATTTCAGCACCTGGAACAAGCTGTCGTCAACAAATTGCCGATGGAACAGGTAGAAAGGCTTTGCACCCTATTGAAGTATTATATAATGCTTTAATTAAATAATTGTTGATTTTTATTTGAATTTGCAGATAAGGTAAAGAATGCTTCAATATTCTTTGCTAGAACATTATTTTCTTTCCTAAATAACAAAAATCATGAAAATTCCATTTTCACCGCCTTATATCGATGAAGCGGTAATAAGTGAGGTTGTAGATTCTCTGCAATCAGGTTGGATTACGACCGGTCCTAAAGTGAAAGCTTTGGAAGAAGAAATAAAAAACTTTTCGGGTGCAAAAGAGGTGCTTTGTGTGAACTCGTGGACGTCAGGTGCCATTATGATGCTTCATTGGCTGGGAGTAAAAGAAGGGGATGAAGTTATAGTACCTGCTTATACATATAGTGCTACCGCATTGGCTGTCATTCATGCTGGAGCAAAACCGGTCATGGTGGATTCTAATGCTGACTTTAATATCTCAGTAGAATCAATTAGAAATGCTATCACTGAAAAAACTAAAGCAATCATTCCTGTAGACATAGCTGGATTTCCGTGTGATTATGATCGCATCATGGCATTGGTCAGTGAACCGGAAATTCGCAAACTGTTTTGTCCGGAGTCAAAAGTTCAGGAGAGATTAGGACGTATACTTATAATGAATGATGCTGCTCACTCTTTAGGAGCATATTACAATAAGAATCAGCGTACCGGCTGCGAAACTGATATTGCTATTTTTTCCCTTCATGCGGTGAAAAATGTGACAACTGCGGAGGGAGGAGCTATATGTTTGAATCTTCCGGAAATGTTTGACAATGCAGAGTTATATAAGGAGTTGCGAATGATGACCTTAAATTGCCAGACAAAAGATGCTTTTAGTAAAAGTAAGGCAGGAGGATGGCGATATGATATTATCGGATTGGGGATGAAAATAAATATGGCAGATATAAATGCGGCTATCGGTTTGGCGCAAATACGTGAATATCCGAAACTATTGCAAGAACGAAAAAGAATCTTTCATGCTTATAATGCTGGTTTCTCCGGATGTAGCTGGGCTATTTTACCACCTTCTTCTGAAGGAGGGAAGGAGAGTTCCTATCATATTTATGCATTAAGAATAAAAGGATTTACCGAAGAGCAAAGAGATAGAATGATAGATGAGATTGCTAAAAGTGAAGTAGCTGTTAATGTGCATTTCATTCCAATACCAATGCTATCTTATTTTCATTCTTTAGGGTATAGGATTGAGGATTATCCGCAAGCGTATGAAAACTATAAATGTGAAATCTCTCTTCCGATTTATCCTCAACTGGATGAGGAAAAAGTAAACTTCGTTATTCAAACCGTGAAAGTTGCATATAAAAAAGTAAATGAAGGATGATACGCTTTCTAGATATTTTCTTCTCTTTTTGTGGGCTCTTATTGTTTTTGCCTGTTTTTCTTATTCTTTATCTTTTTATTCGAATAGAAAGTAAAGGTCCTGGCTTTTATTCTCAGATTCGTGTCGGTAAAGGAGGGAAAGATTTTAGGTTGTATAAATTTCGTTCTATGCGAGTTGGAGCCGATAAGAAAGGATTGATAACTGTGGGAGGGAGGGATTCTAGGATAACTCGTGTAGGATATTTTATTCGTAAGTACAAATTAGATGAACTTCCTCAATTATGGAATGTGTTATTGGGAGATATGAGTTTGGTTGGACCACGTCCGGAAGTTCGCAAATATGTAGATATGTACACGGAAGATCAATGGAAAGTTCTGAGTGTTCGTCCCGGAATAACTGATTACGCTTCAATTGAATATGTAGATGAAAATGAGATTTTAGGGAAAGCGATTGATCCGGACAAAGTCTATGTTGAACAGATTATGCCAGACAAGATTCGATATAACATGAAATATATTCAGAGTTGCTCTGTTTGGGAATATTTTAAGGTGATAATTCTCACAATTGTTCATATTGTAAAGTCACTACGTCCATGAGCGCACCGATAAAAAAACATTGAGAAGATTGTATTGAATCTTCTCAATGTTTGAATCCAATCATTAAGAAGATTTTTTCAAACTTCCCAATGATTTTTGTAAGCTTTCAAAGTGACATAATGACAAAAAGGACATATGGCCTCTTTTATAAATTCTTATGATGCGTTCTTTAAACTACTTTGCTGATTTTTAATTTATTGAGTGCCTTTTATGGACTGTTTTTATGTGATTGCCGAAATTGTATTTTACGCGAGCTAGATTGTTGCTTTGTTGATGAACGCTTCCGGTAGTTTACCAATAAAGTGTTGGATATTGTACGGATTATTTAAAGGATGAAGTATGGGAGATAGCATTAAGGACAATAATAACTGGTTATGCTCATAACAACAGGAAATCAGGCAGATATTTGTACACTATTTTAGGAAAACATGACCTTTGCTTTCTGTTTTTTACCTTGCTGATCCGCTTCTTTTTCCTTATTGCCATCTTCAAAACTATCATGTGCCTTTTTGTCCTTTTGTCTTTTTGAGAGAGAAGGATAAAGCGAAGTGTCGAATGCGGATGAGTGCATGCAACTTTTTGTAAACCAGATTATAACATGCTATTTATTTCTCGGATAGGGAAAACGGAATCCTCAAAATAGGTTGTAATATCGCGTAATATGCTTTTGGGGGAATATTTTTGTGGCAGGCTTCGCAAACGAGGAGATTTCATTGATCAACAGTTAATAGGTTTAAGAAAATGTGCTACAAAAAAACTAGCTGGTTTCTTTTTTGCTTTCTATTCTTGATAGAAGAGGTGATTTTTTGACATAAAAGCTTTCTTTATTTAATTTATTTTATATCTTTGCTAGCATATCAAGATTACAATCAACTATTTATTCACATAAACTTAATAAAATTATGTTCAAAGCTCCTTTTTCTTTTGACGGTCGTATTCGTAGGATCGAATATTTCCTGTCTGGTATTATCGGTGGTATCGTTTTTGGTGTTGCCTATTCTCTCGGTTTAGCTACTTTGTTTCTTGGTGCGGCTGCCGGTTCCGCGGGTGGTTCCCTGTTTGGTATCTTGATTGGTATCGTAGCGGGAATAGCCTCTATATGGTTCTCTTTGGCGCAGGGCGTGAAGCGGTTGCATGACTTGAACAAGTCCGGTTGGTTGATACTCATTTGCTGTGTTCCTATCATCGGGTGGGTATTCAGTCTCTACATGTTGTTTGCTGATGGTACGGTAGGTCCTAATCAGTATGGTGAAGATCCGAAGAACCGTATGCCATATCAGCCGCAGCCAACTTCTGTAAATGTAACAGTGAATGTGTCGAGAGAAACTCCTGCTGAAGCACCTGCCGAAGAAGAAAAAACAGAAAAAGCCGAATAGTCTTTAATAAGCAGAAATATGGTTGCCTCTTGCAAAATTCGTTTTGCGAGAGGCATTTTTTTACTACCTTTGAGGATTGGTAAACAGAAAAAAAGAAGATAAATATGAAAAAAGTAATTTGCAGTGAAAAAGCACCGGGAGCTATCGGTCCTTATAATCAGGCGATAGAAGCCAATGGAATGGTATTCGTATCGGGTCAGTTGCCTATCGATGCGGCTACCGGAAAGATGGCAGAAGGAATTGAAGAACAGGCACGCCAGTCGTTGGAGAATATAAAACACATCCTGGAAGAAACAGGGTTGACAATGGGAAACATTGTAAAAACGACTGTATTCCTCCAGGATATGTCTTTCTTTGCCGGAATGAACGGTGTATATGCTACGTATTTTGACGGAGCTTTTCCGGCACGTTCGGCTGTGGCCGTAAAGGCTTTGCCGAAGGATGCGTTAGTGGAGATTGAGTGTATCGCGGTTCGCTAACAAATCGGCGACAATAAAACTGCTGCCTCCCACGAAGATGAAGTCTTTAGGGGGGCAGTTTTCTTTTGCTGCCCGCACGGCATCCACTACGGTAGGGTAGGAGGTGCCTTTCAGTCCCGCTTCCAAAGCCATTTTCATCAGCTCATCTTCCGGCATTGCACGTTTCACGCTCGCTTTGGTGAAATAGTAGGTGGCGTCTTTCGGCAACAGTTCCAGAACACTGCTGATATCCTTGTCGCTGACCATGCCGAATACAATATGCAATTCCTGATGCAACTTTTCGTGTATATACTTCAATTGCTTGCGAATACTTTTAAAGCCATCAGCGTTGTGACCTGTGTCGCAGATGAGGTCAGGATAGCTTTGGAGTTTCTGCCAGCGTCCCATCAGACCGGTCATCTCGCATACATTAGAGAATCCGGTATGGTAATCTTTATTACAGATTTCATATCCCAGGTTCTTTAAAATATCCAGGGCTGCCAGGATTGTGAGACAATTTTCTGTTTGATAGAGACCGCTCAGTTCGTAGTATAATCCCGTCATAAAACTGGAATTATGAATGGATATTGCGTCTTTTCTTTTATCCATGATTCTGTCTATCGCACGTATGGCGTCAGCCGGGTTGATAAGAGAGACAAATTGCATCATTTTCATTGGAAGCGTCTGTATCTGCTGAAGTTTTATTTCCTCCTCCAATAATTCCTGCAAATCGGCTCTGGACTCCTTCAGGGTATCATATGACAAATATTGCACATGGGTGAAACTCTTTAATTCTTCCGAGAAGGTGATGAAGGTATTCATTGCCTTGGCTTTCATCGTAAATACTCTTTTCACCGCTCCGGATACTTTTCCCACTACTACCGGAACATCTTCTTTGATAATTCCTGCCTTTTCTTTGGCTATTTTAGTCAGTGTGTGGCCCAGATATTGCATATGGTCGAAACCGATATTGGTAATAACACACAGATCGGGGGTGATGATATTGGTACAGTCCAGACGTCCGCCCATGCCTACCTCGATCACTGCCACATCTACCTTCTGATCGGCAAAATAGCGGAATGCCATTGCCGTGGTAAGTTCGAAGAAAGAAGGGTGCAGAGGTTCGAAGAAGGAACGGTGGTCTTCTACAAAGTTGACCACATACTCTTCGGGAATCATTTCACCGTTGATACGGATACGCTCGCGGAAATCAATCAGATGCGGGGAAGTGAATAACCCGACTTTATAGCCCGCGGCTTGTAGCACGGCAGCGATCGTATGCGAACAGGAACCTTTTCCATTTGTCCCGGCGATATGTATCGTTCTGAATTCTTGATGCGGATGACCTAAATGTTCGTCCAATTTGTGTGTTGTCTCTAAACCTGGCTTATATGCTTTACCACCTATTTGCTGAAACATCGGTGCACTTTCATATAAGTACTTTAAAGTGTTCTGATAATCCATGTTTTATAATATTTAACTCCGGGCAATCTTTATTGCTCGCAAAATTGTTTATCTTTAGAACCATCATTCCAACTGTAAACGGAGGATTGATGAATGAGACTGCAAATATCAACATTAAAATCTAAGAAATCATGGGAACTAAGAAAAATTTTGTAATTGACACAAATGTTATTCTTCACGACTATAATTGTTTGAAGAATTTTCAGGAAAATGATATTTATCTCCCCCTTGTCGTACTGGAAGAACTGGACAAGTTCAAGAAAGGAAACGAGCAGATTAATTTCAATGCCCGTGAGTTTGTCCGGGAACTGGATTTGCTGACAAGTGACGAACTTTTCTCTAAAGGAGTGAGTCTGGGAGAAGGATTGGGACGCCTGTTCATTGTCCCCGGCAATGTGGATGCTCCCAAAGTTCATGAATCTTTTCCGGTGAAGAAACCCGATCATCTGATATTGGCAGCCGTTGAATATCTGGCGGGCAAATATCCGAAGACTCCGGCTATCTTAGTGACCAAGGATGTGAACCTGCGTATGAAGGCACGTTCCATCGGTATTACCAGTGAAGACTATATCACAGATAAAGTATCCAATGTCGATATATTCGAGAAATCCAATGAGATCTTTGAAAACGTGGATCCGGCATTAATTGACCGTATCTATTCCTCCAAAGAAGGCATCGACCTGAGTGAATTTGACTTTAAAGACGTCATTCATCCTAACGAATGCTTCGTTCTGAAAAGTGACCGGAACAGTGTACTGGCACGATACAATCCTTTTACCCATTCCATTTGCCGCGTCACGAAGGGACGCAACTATGGCATTGAACCTCGCAATGCCGAGCAGAGTTTTGCTTTCGAGATACTGAACGATCCGAACGTCAAACTAGTGGCATTGACAGGAAAGGCAGGAACGGGTAAGACATTGCTGGCTTTAGCGGCAGCTTTAGGCAAGTTGACTGATTATAAGCAAGTATTGCTGGCACGTCCGGTGGTGGCGTTGTCCAACAAGGATATCGGTTTCCTTCCGGGAGACGCACAGGAAAAAGTTGCTCCATATATGCAACCGCTGTTTGACAACCTGAATGTGATCAAACGTCAGTTTGCCGCTAACTCGACCGAAGTGAAACGTATCGAAGATATGCAGAAGAGCGAGCAACTGGTGATTGAAGCGCTGGCATTTATCCGCGGACGTAGTTTGAGTGAAATGTACTGTATCATTGACGAAGCGCAGAACCTGACTCCGAATGAAATAAAAACGATCATTACCCGTGCAGGCGAAGGTACGAAGATGGTGTTTACGGGAGATATTCAGCAGATTGACCAGCCGTATCTGGATAGCCAGTCCAATGGTCTTGTATATATGATCGACCGTATGAAAGACCAGAATATCTTTGCACATGTCAATCTGGTGAAAGGCGAACGCAGTCAGTTGAGTGAGTTGGCCAGTAATCTGTTATAAATAATAAAGAACTAAAAAAAAGAAGAATGAAGAATTACCGGTAGTATAAATGCGCCGGCGGATTCTTCATTCTTCTTTTTTATTCTTTGTTTCTAGTCCTTCATTCTTAATTTTCTTTCTTACCGAAATATTTTAGGAATTGCGTACGTTCGAACGTATTGATGCCTTGAACGTCTTTAATATTCAGTTTTCCTTTGAACTGAGCAATACTTTCGAAACCTTTCCGTTCCATCCATGCAGATAAGAAGCGGGTGGATTCTCCGATGAATGCGTTCGTGTTCTGATAGACAGCGCTGCAAACTTCTACGGCAGTAGCTCCGGCAAGGATTGCTTTTACTACTGCTTCCGGACTGGAAACACCACCGGAGGCTGCATAATCGATTTTGTCTACCACTGAGGATGCGATTCCAATCCAACGGAGAGGAGTGGCAAGATCGGCGGAAGTGCTGAGTACTGCACCGGATATTTGTTCCATATTCTCGATATTGATATCCGGCTGGTAGAAACGGTTGAAGAGAACCACTGCAGCTGCTCCGTTAGCGTACAGCTGATCGATCAGAGCTACAGGATTTGTCAGGTTGTCCCCCAGTTTCATAATCACCGGAATGCTTACTGTCCGTTTGATATGACGCAGGATGTCGATATGACGCTGCTCAAATGAACCGTACGTATATTGTACATCCGATTGCAATGCCAGAATATTGATTTCCAGTGCATCGGCACCGGCTTCCTGTATCTGTTTGGCAAAGTCTATCCATTCCGCATCCGAATAGCAGTTGATGCTGGCTATGATGGGGATGTTACACTCTTTTTTGCTTTCCTTGATTAAGGTGAGATATTCAGCTAATTTATGTTCACGGATATATTCTTCCAGATAATCGCTTGCTTCCGGATAAAAAGCGGGATCTTTCAGTTGATCCGCTTCCAGCATGATTTGCTCCTCAAACAGAGATTTCAGTACGATGGCACCTGCACCTGCTTCTGCCAGTCTCTTATTTTTGCCGGCACTGTTGGTCAGTCCCGAACTACTGATAATGATTGGGTTTCTGAGAGAAAGCCCTGCGAAAGTAGTTTTTAAATCGGTCATAATTATATCTTTTTAAAGTAGTTGGCTACTGATTAATAGTTTCTTTCTCCGAATATCTTGCTTCCTACCCGTACCAGAGTGCTTCCTGCGGCGATTGCTTCGTGATAGTCATGTGACATACCCATCGACAATTCACGGAAAGTAAAGGTTTCGGCAAACCAGTTTGCTTTTATTTCCTGAAAGAGCCTATTCAGTAAACAAAATTCCCGGTTAATTTGTTCAACATCATCGGTGTTGCTTGCCATTCCCATCAATCCGCAGATGCGTACGTGAGACAGTTCTTTCCATTCGCCGGCATGCAACATATCCTTGCATTCTTCAGGGCTGAAACCGAACTTGGTCTCTTCCTGTGCAACGTGAATCTGTAACAGACAGTTCACGATACGTCCCGCTTTGGCAGCTTGCTTGTTGACTTCCGTCAGCAGTTTGTACGTATCGATTCCATGTATCATCGCTACGTAGGGGATCATGTATTTGATCTTGTTTGTCTGCAAGTGCCCGATAAAATGCCATTCGATGTCTTTCGGCAACGTTTCGTATTTAGCTGTCATTTCCTGCACTTTGCTTTCTCCGAAAATACGCTGTCCCGCCTGATAAGCCTCTTCTATCGCTTCATTGGGATGGAATTTTGAGACAGCAACCAGCCGGACTCCTTGAGGGAGTTCGGCCAGCACTTGCTTTAAATTGTCAGCAATACTCATTGTTACTTATGCTTTTGACGGATCAAATTCCGGTTTGTCATTCGGTTCGGCGCTGTAAGGATATACATCCATGAGCGGAGTTTCGGATACCATACCGATCTGATAATCTGCCATGGTTCCTTTCATGCCCTCATCCAGCTTTTTCACTGCATCACGCAAGTCGGCAGCTTGTACCAATACTTGAGTGGAAGTCTTTTTTTCCGCACCGCTTTTTTCATCGAGCGTGATAAAAATAAGTTTGCATTTGAACCAGCGGTCGGCACTTTCTTCGTCACTGGGGAATAATTCGCTATAGTTGGCACGTTTGATGTCCGAAACGGTAAATTCTCCGGAGATAAACGGAGTCATTTCTTCGATAATCCGTGCTTCTGCTTCTGTAAAGCTGAGTGCATCAACAAGATAAGGTTCAGTTACTTTCTTCTGCATTCCGTTTTCCATTACTTTCTCATAACGGATCTTGCACTCAAACCATGTATGCATTGCCATAATTTTCTTCCTTTTTAATTAATTGATTCATGTAAATTGCCTACAAAGATAAACAAAATACCAAAGTAAGTGCCGAAAGATTTTTATTTTCTTTTATGCAGATTTTTTAGTTCAAATGAAAGCATGACACGGAAAAGTCCGATGATGAGGAAAGTAAAAGAAATCATGTAGACTGCGTAGAGTGCTCCTATGGCGGGTTGCCATAATATTAAAAGGGAACACAGAATGGCAAGGATACCGAAAGCCATGTACCAGCCCCAGTCGCGGGTTCCGTAACGTTTCAAGTCGATGGAATAGCCGGTGGAGGAGAAGCCGCGGAACATAAGCCAGAAAGCTATGATAAAAGGAATGACTTCCATGCTGACCATTGGGTAGGCAATCAGGTAGATGCCCAGAACAAGGTCGATCAGTCCGCCTACGATATACCATCCCCAGCTCGGGACACCTTTCCGGTTGCTAAAAGCGAAGATAATTTCCAAAATACCGCTTATCAACATCGATACGCTGAAGATGATACTTAAAGCTACATAGGTGCTCACGGGTGAGAACATGAGCCAAAGGGCTACAATGATATACACGATTCCCAAAAGAAGAGAAGTCCACCAATTTTTTACTGAATGTTGAATCTCATTGAATACAGTTTCCATACATTTTATATTTTAAATTGAATACTAGGGTGATTTCGTTGTGGAATAACAAATTCAATTTAGAAAAGGTTTTCCGTGAACATATTTGGGGGAATCGTTGTTTCCTATATAAAGTAAATTTTAAATATAGATGCATTATGGCAACAACAAATTTCAAAGGACAACCGGTGAAACTAATCGGTGAATTTATACAAGTAGGTAAGGTAGCTCCTGACTTCGAGCTGGTAAAAACAGATTTATCTTCTTTCTCTCTGAAAGATTTGAATGGTAAAAATGTGATTTTAAATATTTTCCCGAGTCTGGATACCAGCGTATGTGCAACCTCTGTACGTAAGTTTAATAAGATGGCTGCCGGACTGAAAGATACGGTAGTATTGGCTATCTCTAAAGACCTTCCTTTTGCGCACGGTCGTTTCTGTACAACGGAAGGTATTGAAAATGTAATTCCACTGTCTGATTTCCGCTTCTCTGATTTCGACGAAAGTTACGGAGTGCGTATGGCAGATGGTCCGTTAGCAGGACTTTTGGCCCGTGCGGTAGTTGTGATTGGCAAGGATGGCAAGATTGCTTATACGGAACTTGTTCCTGAAATTACCCAGGAGCCTGATTATGATAAAGCCTTAGCTGCTGTAAAGTAATATAGAATATGGAGTATTAAGTATTAGGTATTAACTATTAGTTGCAGCTAATAAACGAATACGGCTAATACTTAATACTGCTACTTATCTTAAAGATTTTGACCTAATGGGAACTGGTAAAAAGGCTTGGTAAACTGCCAAGGCTCCGTTCTTGTTAGGTCGTGTTTTTTCTACACTAAACCTCAACTATCATGAACAAGATGAAAACTCTATTCATCACCCTGCTATGTATGGGTGCTGGAACCCTGTCGGCTCAAACTGCCGATAGTACACAAACTTCTCCCTGGACAAAAGAAGGATTTGCCGGACTGAAACTGACACAGGTGAGCCTGACTAACTGGGCTGCCGGAGGTGATAACTCTGTTGCCTTTGACTTGCAGGGCACTTATCAGATTAATTATAAGAAAGGAAAACATTTGTGGAATAATCGTATCGAACTGGCTTATGGATTGAATAAGACAGGTGACGACGGAACCAGGAAGGCTAATGATAAGATTTATTTGAATACGAATTATGGCTATGCTATTGCCAAAAGTTGGTATGCCAGCGCATTCGCCACTTTCCAGACGCAGTTCTCTCCCGGATATGACTATTCTGTCAATAAAGATGTTGCTATCTCTGAATTTATGGCTCCCGCTTATTTGACTACCGGTTTGGGCTTTACTTATGATCCCGGTAAGATATTTACCGTTGTATTGTCTCCTGCTGCATGGCGCGGAACATTTGTTCTCAATGACCGTCTCTCGGACGAAGGAGCTTATGGAGTGGACCCGGGCAAACACCTGTTATCCAGCTTCGGTGCTAACTTGAAAGGGGAAGCCAAATATGAATTTTTGAAGAATATGACAGTATATTCGCGTTTGGATTTATATTCCGATTATCTGCACAAGCCATTGAACATAGATGTGAACTGGGAGGTGCAAATAAATATGATTATCAATAAATGGTTTTCAACCACGCTCACTACTAACCTGATGTATGACGATGATGTGAAGATTGTACAAAAGGATGGTACCAAAGGATCTCGTGTACAATTTAAAGAGATCTTGGGAGTGGGAGTCCAATTCAATTTCTAAGGATTGGTTTTTAAGTATTAGGTATTAAGTATTAGTCATGGTAATACTTAATACCTAATACTTAATACTTATTTTTTCTTCTTCAGTCCCTTATAAGCCAGGAATCCGATGACCAATACCACCACTGCTATAATGACATAGCCGATTTCGTGGCTGTATGTGGTTGCCATTACATAGACGTCATTAGTGGTTTTGAGGTCTGTAAACCGGTAGATCAGGTATCCGAGTAGAGCCAATATACTGTTCCATATCGCAGCGCCGAGAGTGGTGTAAAGTAGGAAAGGACCTAATTTCATGCCGGCTAATCCTGCGGGAATACTGATAAGTTGGCGTACAGCCGGAATGAGACGGCCAAAGAAAGTGGAGGCTGCACCGTGCTTTCTGAAATATTCTTCTGCATGGTGTACTTTTTCCTCATCAATAAGGCACATGTGCCCTAAACGGCTGTTAGCGAATTTATAGACAATAGGACGACCCAGCCAACGCGCCAGGTAATAATTTACTAATGCACCGATATCTGCTCCTATGGTGGCAAATAGGACCACGAGAAAGATATTCATACTGTCGTCTGCCATAGCTTTCCATGCGGCAGGTGGCACTACGGCTTCCGAGGGGAAGGGAATAAAAGAACTTTCGATAGCCATAAAAATGGTGACTACCCAATAGTTCAAATTTTCTAATACCCATTTAAGAAGTTCTGCTACTGATTCCATGTTTTTTGAGGATAGAATTTATTAATCTGATTTATTTTTTCCCTTTCTTCTTTTTCTTATTCTCCTTTTTCATGCGTTCCCACACTTCTTTGAGAGTTCTTTCATCTTCCTCTCTATGTTCGGGACTATTTAACAGATCCAGAATCATATCTTCTTCCAGTGGATGTTCACATTCTTTGTTGTATTTAAAGAAGTTGTCGATTTCACCGTGCATGAGGGAAAGCACACTCAATTTCTCCGTCACATCTTCGTATTTCGGATTCATCTGGTACGCTTTTTCAAAGTATTCTTTGGCTTCTATCAGATAGTCACTTTCCGAATAAGCAGAGGCGATCATATACCACATTTCTATGTTAGAGTTAATCTCTATCGCTTTTTCGAAAGACAAGGCTGCTTCGTCTTCCAGCTCCTCTGCCAGATATAGTTTTCCCTCTGTCAGATAAATCAATCCTTCATTCGGGTTTATCTCTTTGGCTTTCTCGCAGAGCTGATGTGCTTCTTCATATCTTTCCAGATGAGACAGGGCGAAGGCTTTGCTGGTATATGTGTCTATTAATAGGACAGACTGCCTGTCTCCGTCTTCTTCAAAACGTGCGATTACTTTGTCGTAATAGTCATCGGCTTTTTGCCATTCTTCTTTATTGCCGTAGGATATTCCCATGAACATATAACCCAGTTCAGGGGGGATGGATTTAAGCTCGATCGCTTTTTGGTAATTCTCGATGGCATCATCCGAATTGTTCAGATAGAAAAAACAATGCGCTTTATAAGCGTAGGCTTCTCCACACTGATCGTCGGCTGCCAACGCAAAATCACAGGCTTCGATGGCCTTGTCTATTTGTTCCTGAACAAAGTAACATTTCACCAGCCCCATCCAGTAGGAAGGATTGAAAGGGGATTTGTCGATGAGTTTGTTGTAATAGATGATGGCCGATTCTACTTGGTGGGTCGATGCCAGATAATCGGCTGTGAGGGCCATATATTCTTCATCTTCGGCATAACGCGATTTACCTCGGTCGAGCCATTCTTTGGCTGCGTCCGGGTATCCCATGTCCAGATAGAGAAATACGACATCAATGATTGTTTCCAGTTCGTCGGCATCCGCTATCGTACTTAATAACCATTGGGCTTCTTCCAGTTTTCCTCCATTCAGCAATAGTTCGGCTTTCAGCAGTTTCACTTCCGAGTCAAAATCTTCGGTGATGGAATCTGCTACTTTCTTTGCTTTTTGCAGTTTTTGGGTGTCCAGGTAAAGATAGGCTTGTTCGATGAGTAAAGCTGTATTTCCCGGATGTATCTTAAGTCCGTAGGTGATTACTTCTTGTGCTTCTTCAAATTTTCGTTCGGAGGCATACCAGTCGGCGATGTCGGCCAGTTGGTCAGCATCCAGATAAAGTTGTCGGTTTTCTGCTTTTGCTTTTTCGTAGTTTGTGATAAGTGTGGCTAGTTGCTTTTTGGCTGATGGTGAGTTCTTTCTACCCATTTTTATTAATTTTGTTCACCACAGATTACACGGATTAACACAGATTTTTATTCTTTATTTCTCTAATCTGTGTTAATCCGTGTAATCTGTGGTGAAAGGTTATTTATTAATCTTCCCCCACGTATCTTTCAACCCTACTGTGCGGTTGAAAATCAGTTTTTCCGGGGTTGATTCTTTGTCGATATTAAAGTAACCGATCCGTTGGAACTGCAGGTAGGAGAGTGTAGGCAGGGTAGCTGCGAACTTCTCTATGTAGCAGTTGGGCAGAACTTTCAATGAGTCCGGATTGATGATTTCTTTCATGGCTTCCAGTGCTTCGCAATTTTTTGCTTCGCGGATGGCAGCCAGTTCGTCGCGTGGGTTTTCCACTTTCCACAGGCGGTCGTACAAACGTACTTCTGCTTGCAGGCAGTGATTGCAGCTTACCCAATGGAGCGTGCCTTTCACCTTACGGTTTGCGTCCGGCATACCGCTACGGGTATTAGCGTCATATTCGCAATATACCTCTGTTATTACGCCGTTTTCGTCTTTCTTGCAACCGGTGCATTTTACGATATAGGCATTTTTGAGGCGTACTTCCTGTCCCGGTGTCATGCGGAAGTATTTCTTGGGAGCATCTTCCATGAAGTCTTCGCGTTCCATCCACAGTTCACGGCTGAATTCGATCAGGTGGCTTCCTGCTTCCGGGTCTTCCGGGTTGTTGATTGCTTCCAGTTCTTCAACCTGTCCTTCCAGATAGTTGGTGATGATTAGTTTAACCGGGTTGATCACTGCCGATACACGGGTGGCACGGCTGTTCAGGTCGTCCCGAACGGAGCTTTCCAACAGGGCGATGTCGTTCAGGGCATCGTATGTGGTATATCCGATTTTATCAATAAATTTATGAATAGACTCCGGTGAATAACCGCGACGGCGGAAACCGCAGATAGTCGGC
>ENA-ORNW01000635-ORNW01000635.1-human-gut-metagenome-genome-assembly--contig:-NODE-635-length-32781-cov-3.606154_pt1 | contig 32781 bp, 28 predicted proteins | sample MGYA00242121_ERZ509034 | MGnify/ENA primary metagenome ERZ509034 (study PRJEB26280, sample SAMEA2338689) | human gut metagenome | biome: human gut; feature: human-associated habitat; material: faeces... | reverse complement strand
AGCAGCAGTATCAGCAGCCACAACAGCCAGTTGCGCCACAACCGCAGGATACCCTGCTTCATCCGCTGTTGATGCGTAATGGCGACAGCCGTCCGTTGCATAAACCGACGACGCCGCTGCCTTCTCTGGATTTGCTGACACCGCCGCCGAGCGAAGTGGAGCCGGTAGATACCTTTGCGCTTGAACAAATGGCTCGCCTGGTGGAAGCGCGTCTGGCTGATTTCCGTATTAAAGCCGATGTCGTCAATTACTCTCCGGGGCCGGTTATCACTCGCTTTGAACTTAACCTGGCTCCTGGCGTAAAAGCGGCGCGCATTTCTAACTTGTCACGGGACCTTGCCCGTTCACTTTCGACGGTGGCGGTGCGTGTCGTTGAAGTTATTCCTGGCAAACCCTATGTAGGTCTGGAGTTACCAAATAAAAAACGACAAACCGTTTATCTGCGCGAAGTTTTGGATAACGCCAAATTCCGCGATAATCCGTCGCCATTAACCGTGGTGCTGGGTAAAGATATCGCCGGTGAGCCGGTGGTTGCCGATCTGGCGAAAATGCCGCACTTGTTGGTTGCGGGGACTACCGGTTCCGGTAAATCTGTCGGTGTGAACGCGATGATCCTGAGCATGCTTTATAAAGCACAGCCAGAAGATGTGCGTTTCATCATGATCGACCCGAAAATGCTGGAGCTTTCGGTTTATGAAGGCATTCCGCATCTGTTAACGGAAGTCGTTACTGATATGAAAGATGCCGCCAACGCGCTGCGCTGGTGTGTTAACGAGATGGAGCGTCGTTATAAACTGATGTCTGCGCTGGGTGTGCGTAATCTGGCGGGTTATAACGAAAAAATTGCTGAAGCCGATCGCATGATGCGTCCGATTCCAGACCCGTACTGGAAGCCGGGTGACAGTATGGATGCCCAGCATCCGGTGCTGAAAAAAGAACCATACATTGTGGTGTTGGTTGACGAATTTGCCGACCTGATGATGACGGTAGGTAAAAAAGTGGAAGAGCTGATAGCACGTCTGGCGCAAAAAGCCCGTGCCGCGGGTATCCACCTCGTACTGGCAACTCAGCGTCCATCGGTTGATGTTATTACTGGTCTGATTAAAGCGAATATTCCGACCCGTATCGCCTTTACCGTATCCAGTAAGATTGACTCACGTACCATTCTTGATCAGGCTGGCGCGGAATCACTGCTGGGGATGGGGGATATGCTCTACTCTGGGCCGAACTCCACGTTGCCGGTACGTGTCCATGGTGCTTTTGTTCGCGATCAGGAAGTTCATGCCGTGGTGCAGGACTGGAAAGCGCGTGGTCGCCCACAGTATGTTGATGGCATCACTTCCGACAGTGAAAGCGAAGGTGGCGCGGGCGGTTTCGATGGCGCTGAAGAACTGGATCCGTTGTTCGATCAGGCGGTGCAGTTTGTCACTGAAAAACGCAAAGCGTCAATTTCTGGCGTACAGCGTCAGTTCCGCATTGGTTATAACCGTGCAGCGCGTATTATCGAACAGATGGAAGCGCAGGGGATTGTCAGCGAACAGGGGCACAACGGTAATCGTGAAGTGCTGGCCCCACCGCCGTTTGACTAATTAATGCATTGCCGGATAAGGCGCGGTAGCGTCGCATCCGGCACTCTATCAACTGAAAATTCAGTATTTTCTTCTTTCCTCAAGCTGATTATTAGCCTGGAATAGAGAGTAGAGGGAACTCCCGATCGGGAGTGACGTAATTTGAGGAATAATGATGAAAAAAATTGCCATCACCTGTGCATTACTCTCAAGCTTAGTAGCAAGCAGCGTTTGGGCTGATGCCGCAAGCGATCTGAAAAGCCGCCTGGATAAAGTCAGCAGCTTCCACGCCAGCTTCACACAAAAAGTGACTGACGGTAGCGGCGCGGCGGTGCAGGAAGGTCAGGGCGATCTGTGGGTGAAACGTCCAAACTTATTCAACTGGCATATGACACAACCTGATGAAAGCATTCTGGTTTCTGACGGTAAAACACTGTGGTTCTATAACCCGTTCGTCGAGCAGGCCACGGCGACCTGGCTGAAAGACGCCACCAGCAACACGCCGTTTATGCTGATTGCCCGCAACCAGTCCAGCGACTGGCAGCAGTACAATATCAAACAGAATGGCGATGACTTTGTCCTGACGCCGAAAGCCAGCAATGGCAATCTGAAGCAGTTCACCATTAACGTGGGACGTGATGGCACAATCCATCAGTTTAGCGCGGTGGAGCAGGACGATCAGCGCAGCAGTTATCAACTGAAATCCCAGCAAAATGGGGCTGTGGATGCAGCGAAATTTACCTTCACCCCGCCGCAAGGCGTCACGGTAGATGATCAACGTAAGTAGAGGCACCTGAGTGAGCAATCTGTCGCTCGATTTTTCGGATAATACTTTTCAACCTCTGGCCGCGCGTATGCGGCCAGAAAATTTAGCACAGTATATCGGCCAGCAACATTTGCTGGCTGCGGGGAAGCCGTTGCCGCGCGCTATCGAAGCCGGGCATTTACATTCTATGATCCTCTGGGGGCCGCCGGGTACCGGCAAAACAACCCTCGCTGAAGTGATTGCCCGCTATGCGAACGCTGATGTGGAACGTATTTCTGCCGTCACCTCTGGCGTGAAAGAGATTCGCGAGGCGATCGAGCGCGCCCGGCAAAACCGCAATGCAGGTCGCCGCACTATTCTTTTTGTTGACGAAGTGCACCGATTCAACAAAAGCCAGCAGGATGCATTTCTGCCACATATTGAAGACGGCACCATCACTTTTATTGGCGCAACCACTGAAAACCCGTCGTTTGAGCTTAATTCGGCACTGCTTTCCCGTGCCCGTGTTTATCTGTTGAAATCCCTGAGTACAGAGGATATTGAGCAAGTACTAACTCAGGCGATGGAAGACAAAACCCGTGGCTATGGTGGTCAGGATATTGTTCTGCCAGATGAAACACGACGTGCCATTGCAGAACTGGTGAATGGCGACGCGCGGCGGGCGTTAAATACGCTGGAAATGATGGCGGATATGGCCGAAGTCGATGATCGCGGTAAGCGGGTCCTGAAGCCTGAATTACTGACCGAAATCGCCGGTGAACGTAGCGCCCGCTTTGATAACAAAGGCGATCGCTTTTACGATCTCATTTCCGCACTGCATAAGTCGGTACGTGGTAGCGCACCCGATGCGGCGCTGTACTGGTATGCGCGAATTATTACCGCTGGTGGCGATCCGTTATATGTCGCGCGTCGCTGTTTGGCGATAGCGTCTGAAGATGTGGGTAACGCTGATCCACGAGCGATGCAGGTGGCAATTGCGGCCTGGGATTGCTTTACCCGAGTTGGCCCGGCGGAAGGTGAACGCGCCATTGCTCAGGCGATTGTTTACCTAGCCTGCGCGCCAAAAAGCAATGCTGTCTACACTGCGTTTAAAGCCGCGCTGGCCGATGCTCGCGAACGCCCGGATTATGACGTACCGGTTCATTTGCGTAATGCGCCGACGAAATTAATGAAGGAAATGGGCTATGGGCAGGAATATCGTTACGCTCATGATGAAGCAAACGCTTATGCTGCCGGTGAGGTTTACTTCCCGCCGGAAATAGCACAAACACGCTATTATTTCCCGACAAACAGGGGCCTTGAAGGCAAGATTGGCGAAAAGCTCGCCTGGCTGGCTGAACAGGATCAAAATAGCCCCATAAAACGCTACCGTTAATGTTATCGTTGCGGTAATGTTGTTACTGTATCCCTGTGGTCGCAGGCTGTGGCCACATCTCCCATTTAATTCGATAAGCACAGGATAAGCATGCTCGATCCCAATCTGCTGCGTAATGAGCCAGACGCAGTCGCTGAAAAACTGGCACGCCGGGGCTTTAAGCTGGATGTAGATAAACTTCGCGCGCTTGAAGAGCGTCGTAGTATTGCAGGTCAAAACGGAAAACCTGCAAGCGGAGCGTAACTCCCGATCGAAATCCATTGGCCAGGCGAAAGCGCGCGGGGAAGATATCGAGCCTTTACGTCTGGAAGTGAACAAACTGGGCGAAGAGCTGGATGCAGCAAAAGCCGAGCTGGATGCTTTACAGGCTGAAATTCGCGATATCGCGCTGACCATCCCTAACCTGCCTGCAGATGAAGTGCCGGTAGGTAAAGACGAAAATGACAACGTCGAAGTCAGCCGCTGGGGCACCCCGCGTGAGTTTGACTTTGAAGTTCGTGACCATGTGACGCTGGGTGAAATGCACTCTGGCCTCGACTTTGCAGCTGCAGTTAAGCTGACTGGTTCCCGCTTTGTGGTAATGAAAGGGCAGATTGCTCGCATGCACCGCGCACTGTCGCAGTTTATGCTGGATCTGCATACCGAACAGCATGGCTACAGTGAGAACTATGTTCCGTACCTGGTTAACCAGGACACGCTGTACGGTACGGGTCAGCTGCCGAAATTTGCTGGCGATCTGTTTCATACTCGTCCGCTGGAAGAAGAAGCAGACACCAGTAACTATGCGCTGATCCCAACGGCAGAAGTTCCGCTGACTAACCTGGTGCGCGGTGAAATCATCGATGAAGATGATCTGCCAATTAAGATGACCGCCCACACCCCATGCTTCCGTTCTGAAGCCGGTTCATATGGTCGTGACACCCGTGGTCTGATCCGTATGCACCAGTTCGACAAAGTTGAAATGGTGCAGATCGTGCGCCCGGAAGACTCAATGGCGGCGCTGGAAGAGATGACTGGTCATGCAGAAAAAGTCCTGCAGTTGTTGGGCCTGCCGTACCGTAAAATCATCCTTTGCACTGGCGACATGGGCTTTGGCGCTTGCAAAACTTACGACCTGGAAGTATGGATCCCGGCACAGAACACCTACCGTGAGATCTCTTCCTGCTCCAACGTTTGGGATTTCCAGGCGCGTCGTATGCAGGCACGCTGCCGCAGCAAGTCGGACAAGAAAACCCGTCTGGTTCATACCCTGAACGGTTCTGGACTGGCTGTTGGTCGTACGCTGGTTGCAGTAATGGAAAACTATCAGCAGGCTGATGGTCGTATTGAAGTACCAGAAGTTCTGCGTCCGTATATGAACGGACTGGAATATATTGGCTAATACCCAATTTTTCTGAATCTAAAAAGCGCCTGCGGGCGCTTTTTTTGTCTCCCTTTGATACCGAACAATAATTACTCCTCACTTACACGTAATACTACTTTCGAGTGAAAATCTACCTATCTCTTTGATTTTCAAATTATTCGATGTATACAAGCCTATATAGCGAGCTGCTATAGAAATAATTACACAATACGGTTTGTTACTGGAATCAATCGTGAGCAAGCTTGAGTGAGCCATTATGAAAACGAAAATCCCTGATGCGGTATTGGCTGCTGAGGTGAGTCGCCGTGGTTTGGTAAAAACGACAGCGATCGGCGGCCTGGCAATGGCCAGCAGCGCATTAACATTACCTTTTAGTCGGATTGCGCACGCTGTCGATAGCGCCATTCCAACAAAATCAGACGAAAAGGTTATCTGGAGCGCCTGTACAGTTAACTGTGGTAGTCGCTGCCCGCTACGTATGCACGTCGTGGACGGTGAAATCAAATATGTCGAAACGGACAATACCGGCGATGACAATTACGACGGCCTGCACCAGGTTCGCGCCTGCCTGCGTGGGCGTTCCATGCGTCGCCGTGTCTACAATCCGGACCGCCTGAAATATCCGATGAAACGAGTCGGGGCGCGCGGTGAAGGCAAATTCGAGCGCATTAGCTGGGAAGAAGCCTACGGCATCATCGCGACCAATATGCAGCGCCTGATCAAAGAGTACGGCAACGAGTCTATCTATCTGAACTATGGCACCGGTACGCTGGGCGGCACCATGACCCGCTCCTGGCCGCCGGGAAATACCCTGGTCGCGCGGCTGATGAACTGCTGCGGCGGCTATCTGAACCATTACGGCGACTACTCCTCCGCGCAAATTGCGGAAGGTTTGAACTATACCTACGGCGGCTGGGCAGATGGCAACAGCCCGTCGGATATCGAAAACAGTAAGCTGGTAGTGCTGTTTGGTAATAACCCTGGCGAAACGCGAATGAGTGGCGGTGGGGTGACTTACTATCTTGAACAGGCACGCCAGAAATCTAATGCCCGCATGATCATCATCGATCCGCGCTATACCGACACCGGTGCCGGGCGCGAAGATGAGTGGATCCCTATTCGTCCGGGAACAGATGCCGCACTGGTTAACGGTCTGGCGTACGTCATGATCACTGAAAACCTGGTGGATCAGGCATTCCTCGATAAATATTGCGTTGGCTACGATGAGAAAACCCTGCCAGCCAGTGCGCCGAAAAATGGCCACTATAAAGCTTATATTCTGGGTGAAGGGCCAGATGGCGTGGCTAAAACGCCGGAATGGGCCTCGCAAATCACTGGTGTTCCGGCAGACAAAATCATCAAATTGGCTCGTGAAATCGGTAGTACCAAACCGGCGTTTATCAGCCAGGGATGGGGCCCGCAGCGTCACGCTAACGGTGAAATCGCAACCCGTGCTATCTCGATGCTGGCGATTCTGACCGGTAACGTTGGTATTAACGGAGGCAACAGCGGCGCGCGTGAAGGTTCATACAGCTTACCGTTTGTCCGTATGCCGACCTTGGAAAACCCGATCCAGACCAGCATTTCGATGTTTATGTGGACCGATGCCATTGAACGTGGCCCGGAAATGACGGCGCTGCGTGATGGTGTACGCGGGAAAGATAAGCTGGATGTGCCGATCAAAATGATCTGGAACTATGCCGGTAACTGCCTGATTAACCAGCATTCTGAAATCAACCGTACCCATGAAATCCTTCAGGATGATAAGAAGTGCGAGCTGATTGTGGTTATCGACTGCCACATGACCTCATCGGCGAAATATGCTGACATCCTGCTGCCTGACTGCACCGCTTCCGAACAGATGGACTTTGCGCTGGATGCATCCTGCGGGAATATGTCTTACGTGATTTTCAACGATCAGGTGATTAAACCGCGCTTTGAATGTAAGACCATCTATGAAATGACCAGCGAACTGGCAAAACGTCTTGGCGTTGAGCAACAGTTTACTGAAGGCCGTACCCAGGAAGAGTGGATGCGGCATCTGTATGCCCAGTCGCGGGAAGCGATTCCTGAACTGCCAACGTTTGAAGAGTTCCGCAAGCAGGGGATCTTTAAAAAGCGCGACCCACAAGGGCATCACGTTGCTTATAAAGCCTTCCGTGAAGATCCGCAGGCAAACCCACTGACTACGCCATCGGGCAAAATTGAGATTTATTCGCAGGCGCTGGCTGACATTGCCGCTACCTAGGAATTGCCTGAAGGCGATGTGATCGATCCACTGCCGATCTACACGCCGGGCTTTGAAAGTTATCAGGATCCGCTGAACAAACAGTATCCGCTGCAGCTTACAGGTTTCCACTATAAATCTCGCGTTCACTCAACTTACGGCAACGTTGATGTGCTGAAAGCGGCTTGCCGTCAGGAAATGTGGATCAACCCGCTTGATGCCCAAAAACGCGGTATCCACAACGGCGATAAAGTCAGGATCTTTAACGATCGTGGTGAGGTTCATATTGAGGCGAAAGTGACGCCACGAATGATGCCGGGTGTGGTCGCACTGGGTGAAGGTGCCTGGTATGACCCGGATGCAAAACGTGTCGATAAGGGTGGTTGTATTAACGTACTGACCACTCAACGTCCGTCTCCTCTCGCTAAGGGGAATCCGTCACATACAAACCTTGTTCAGGTTGAAAAGGTGTAAGGAGTAACCGATGACAACCCAGTATGGATTTTTTATTGATTCCAGCCGTTGCACCGGTTGCAAAACCTGCGAGCTGGCTTGTAAAGACTACAAAGATTTGACGCCAGAAGTCAGCTTCCGCCGCATTTATGAATATGCTGGCGGCGACTGGCAGGAAGATAACGGTGTCTGGCACCAGAACGTGTTTGCCTACTATCTGTCGATTTCGTGCAACCACTGCGAAGATCCGGCTTGTACTAAAGTCTGCCCGAGCGGTGCGATGCATAAACGTGAAGATGGTTTTGTTGTGGTCGATGAAGATGTGTGCATTGGCTGCCGCTACTGCCATATGGCTTGCCCGTATGGCGCACCGCAATATAACGAAACGAAAGGCCATATGACCAAATGCGATGGTTGTTATGACCGTGTTGCGGAGGGTAAAAAGCCGATCTGTGTTGAATCTTGTCCGCTGCGGGCGCTGGATTTCGGCCCTATCGACGAGCTGCGTAAAAAACATGGCGATCTGGCGGCCGTTGCGCCGTTGCCGCGAGCTCACTTTACCAAACCGAATATTGTGATCAAACCCAATGCCAATAGCCGCCCGACCGGGGATACCACTGGCTATCTGGCAAACCCGAAGGAGGTGTGAGATGGGAAGTGGATGGCATGAATGGCCGCTGATGATCTTCACGGTCTTCGGGCAATGTGTAGCAGGTGGTTTTATCGTTCTGGCTTTGGCGCTGCTCAAAGGCGACCTGCGAGCAGAAGCCCAGCAGCGTGTTATCGCCTGCATGTTTGGTTTATGGGTGCTGATGGGCATTGGCTTTATCGCCTCTATGCTCCATCTTGGTTCACCAATGCGCGCTTTTAACTCGCTCAACCGGGTAGGGGCTTCAGCACTCAGTAACGAAATCGCCAGCGGTTCGATCTTTTTTGCCGTAGGCGGCATCGGCTGGTTGCTGGCAATGCTGAAAAAGCTGTCACCGGCATTGCGTACGCTGTGGCTGATAGTGACGATGGTTCTTGGCGTCATCTTTGTCTGGATGATGGTGCGTGTGTATAACAGCATTGATACCGTTCCGACCTGGTACAGCATCTGGACGCCGATGGGCTTCTTCCTGACGATGTTTATGGGCGGCCCGTTACTGGGTTACCTGTTGCTGAGTCTGGCTGGCGTCGATGGCTGGGCGATGCGTCTGCTGCCAGCAATTTCTGTACTGGCACTGGTAGTGAGTGGCGTGGTGTCAGTGATGCAGGGCGCAGAGCTGGCGACTATTCATAGTTCTGTGCAGCAGGCCGCAGCGCTGGTGCCGGACTATGGTGCGCTGATGTCCTGGCGGATCGTGCTTTTGGCCGTTGCCCTGTGCTTGTGGATTGCACCACAGCTAAAAGGTTATCAGCCTGCGGTTCCGCTACTTTCTGTATCATTCATTCTGCTTCTGGCAGGGGAATTAATCGGTCGCGGCGTATTCTATGGTTTGCATATGACCGTGGGGATGGCCGTCGCAAGCTAATCATAACAACCGGGGTTTCGGCCCCGGTTCTCTTTTATTTCTGCTTCGTTAACGTGTCATAACTGGTCATCAAATTACGATAATCAGGAATGTGGTTAGAGAACAACGTCGCCAGTCCTTCAATATCATTACGCCAGTCGCGATGCAGCTCGCACGCCACGCCGAACCATGTCATCAATTGCGCACCAGCTTGCGACATGCGATCCCATGCCGAATGCCGGGTAATTTCATTAAAGGTCCCTGACGCGTCAGTCACGACAAAGACGTCAAACCCTTCTTCAATGGCTGAAAGCGCCGGGAATGCCACGCAAACTTCGGTTACCACACCGGCAATAATTAACTGTTTTTTACCTGTCGCTTTGACAGCTTTTACAAAATCTTCGTTATCCCAGGCGTTAATATTTCCCGGGCGAGCAATGTAAGGTGCATCGGGGAACTGTGCTTTCAGTTCTGGAACTAATGGGCCGTTAGGACCGGTTTCAAAACTGGTGGTAAGAATAGTTGGTAAGTTGAAATACTTAGCCAGGTCACCCAGCGCCAGCACGTTATTTTTAAACTTATCGGGTTCGATATCCCGTACAAGGGAAAGTAAACCAGCCTGGTGATCAACAAGCAAAACGGCAGCATCATTTTTATCAAGACGAACATACGGTTTGGTCATCCTCTTCTCCTTTCGAGAGTCAGTGGTACGTCTGAAATCGATCAGACGCGATGCATTGCTCTGAAAGCATAGACGGGAAATATGAGTTTGCTGTGACCATGAAATTTTTCGACTGAACGAAGCGTATGAAATTTGTGTTAGTTCAATAAAAACAATCAGATGAGACTAATCATCTCTTCAGCATTAGCGTTATGAATGAGTAATATAAATCGATAATACCGCCGCTGGGATATCGCGTATTTTCACCCATTGACAATGTTTTTGGCGGTGGCATGATGCGCATGAAATTTGAACTTCCTCACGGTTTTAATTCATGTCCACGTATACCCGGCCTGTCATGCTTTTGCTGTCTGGCCTGCTTTTGTTGACTCTGGCGATTGCGGTGTTAAATACACTCGTGCCGCTTTGGCTCGCCCAGGAACACATGTCCACATGGCAGGTAGGCGTTGTCAGCTCATCCTATTTTACCGGCAACCTTGTCGGTACATTGCTGACAGGGTATGTCATTAAGCGCATTGGCTTTAACCGCAGCTATTATCTGGCCTCCTTCATTTTTGCCGCTGGCTGTGCCGGCCTTGGCCTGATGATTGGATTCTGGAGCTGGTTGGCTTGGCGTTTTGTCGCGGGCGTCGGCTGTGCCATGATTTGGGTGGTTGTTGAGAGCGCGCTGATGTGCAGTGGGACGTCACGTAACCGTGGGCGTTTGCTTGCTGCGTATATGATGGTTTATTACGTGGGAACGTTTTTAGGCCAGTTACTGGTCAGCAAAGTTTCAACCGAGCTGATGTCCGTATTGCCGTGGGTTACAGGTTTGACGTTGGCAGGGATCTTACCGCTGTTGTTTACGCGTGTGCTGAATCAGCAGGCTGAAAACCATGATTCCATGATTCGACGTCAATTACGTCAATGCTAAAACTCCGTCAGGCGCGGCTTGGCGTGAATGGCTGCATTATCTCAGGAATCGTTCTGGGATCTCTATATGGCCTGATGCCGCTGTTCCTCAATCACAAAGGGGTGAGCAATGCCAGCATTGGTTTCTGGATGGCGGTACTGGTCAGTGCGGGTATCCTTGGACAATGGCCGATTGGACGTCTGGCGGATAAGTTTGGTCGACTGCTGGTGTTGCGTGTTCAGGTCTTTGTCGTCATTCTCGGCAGTATCGCGATGCTTAGCCAGGCGGCGATGGCCCCAGCGTTATTCATCCTCGGTGCCGCTGGCTTTACGCTATATCCGGTGGCGATGGCATGGGCTTGCGAGAAAGTTGAACATCATCAACTGGTGGCGATGAACCAGGCCTTACTGTTGAGCTATACTGTGGGAAGTCTGCTTGGCCCGTCATTTACCGCTATGCTAATGCAGAATTTCTCCGATAATTTATTGTTTATCATGATCGCCAGCGTATCGTTTATCTATTTGCTGATGCTGCTGCGCAACGCCGGTCATACGCCGAAACCCGTTGCTCACGTGTAAATGAATTCAAGCAGAGTGTGAACTTACTGTTTCACACTCTGCTTTTTTGTTTCTTCTATCTGACTTGCTTTATTCCAAATTTTATTCGTTTAAAAATAAAATGTGCAGCAGGTTATAATTTTGCATTTCGCTATTTCCGCACTTCTTATTTGCCGCGCATAATCCCTCGTTTTACAGATGCCCCTTTAATTTTGGCGAAGGATTTGTCTATGGCTGGGAATGTTCAGGAAAAACAGCTGCGATGGTACAACATTGCGCTGATGTCTTTTATCACTGTCTGGGGTTTTGGCAACGTTGTTAATAACTATGCCAACCAGGGGCTGGTGGTTGTTTTTTCATGGGTGTTTATCTTTGCGCTCTATTTCACACCTTATGCGCTAATTGTTGGTCAGTTAGGCTCGACCTTCAAAGATGGGAAGGGCGGGGTCAGTACCTGGATTAAACACACGATGGGACCCGGACTGGCTTATCTCGCCGCGTGGACCTACTGGGTGGTGCATATTCCCTATCTGGCACAAAAACCCCAGGCAATTCTGATTGCGCTCGGTTGGGCGATGAAAGGCGACGGTTCGCTAATCAAAGAATATTCAGTCGTAGCGTTACAGGGGTTAACGCTGGTGCTGTTTATCTTCTTTATGTGGGTTGCTTCACGCGGTATGAAATCGCTGAAAATCGTCGGTTCTGTGGCAGGGATTGCGATGTTTGTTATGTCGCTCCTGTATGTGGCGATGGCGGTAACCGCGCCTGCGATTACTGAAGTGCATATTGCGACCACAAACATTACCTGGGAAACGTTCATTCCTCATATCGACTTTACCTACATTACCACTATTTCAATGCTGGTTTTCGCGGTTGGCGGAGCAGAGAAGATTTCTCCTTACGTTAATCAAACGCGCAACCCAGGAAAAGAATTTCCAAAAGGGATGCTATGCCTGGCGGTGATGGTTGCGGTTTGTGCCATTCTGGGCTCACTGGCGATGGGGATGATGTTTGACTCGCGTAATATCCCGGATGACTTAATGACTAACGGTCAATATTACGCCTTTCAGAAGCTGGGCGAGTATTACAACATGGGTAATACTTTAATGGTGATTTACGCCATTGCGAATACCCTGGGACAAGTAGCTGCGCTGGTATTCTCGATTGATGCCCCGCTTAAAGTGCTATTAGGTGATGCTGACAGCAAATATATTCCAGCCAGTTTATGTCGTACCAACGCTTCTGGTACGCCCGTTAATGGCTATTTTCTGACCCTGATGCTGGTGGCAATTCTGATTATGCTGCCGACTCTCGGCATCGGTGATATGAACAATCTCTATAAATGGCTGTTGAATCTTAACTCGGTAGTGATGCCGCTGCGTTATTTATGGGTATTTGTTGCATTTATTGCAGTCGTTCGCCTGGCGCAGAAATATAAACCAGAATATGTCTTTATTCGTAATAAGCCTCTGGCAATGACCGTCGGGATTTGGTGTTTTGCCTTTACCGCCTTTGCCTGTTTGACGGGGATCTTCCCGAAAATGGAAGCCTTCACTGCAGAGTGGACCTTCCAGTTGGCGCTGAATGTTGCAACGCCGTTTGTGCTGGTAGGATTAGGACTGATTTTCCCGCTGCTGGCGCGTAAAGCGAATAGTAAATAATTATTGTGGTCGGTGACGCTGACTCTGGCAGATCTGACCCGTTTTTACATAATCGAGAAATGCGCGCAAGCCGCAGGACATATACTGGCGGTTTGGATAATAGATCTGGAAGCCTGGACGCTCTGTGCTCCAGTCTCCCAGTACACATTCTAAACGACCAGTATCAAGGTACTCCTTGATCTGTTCATAGAGCAGATACCCGATACCAGCACCCATCAAAACGGCCTCCAGTTCAGCATCAACATCATCCAGAATGATATTTCCTGCGACAGCAATTTCCAGCTCCTTTGCAAATTGCCAGTGGAAAGGTTTGCCGCTGGGATAACGAAAAACAACACATTGATGATTAAGCAGATCATGAGGATGGCGGGGTTTGCCATATCTTGCAAAGTACTCTGGCGTTGCTGCTACACATAATTTCACTGGCGGGCCGATCGCCACGCTGATCATATCTTTTTCGACGATGCCACTAAGTCGAACGCCAGCGTCAAAGCCCTGTTGGACGATATCGACAAGAGAGTCGTCAGTTGTGAGCTCGACTTTAATATCAGGATATTCACGTGTGAAACCAACCAGTAAGGCATTAAAAATATACGTGCAGCTACCCGGGCGGCATTGATTTTGAGCGTTCCTGTCGGTGTCAGACGAAAATCATTCATCTCATCTAACATGATCTGAATTTCGTCGAAAGCTGGGCGCAATCGTTCATAGAGATTAGAACCCGCTTCCGTTAACGATACGCTTCGGGTTGTCCGATTGAATAAGCGAATTTTAAGACGTTGTTCCAGTGTTTTAATACTATGGCTAATGGCGGACGAGGATAAGCCTAATTCATCGCCCGCTGCACGAAAGCTTTGATTACGAGCCACGGCAAAGAAAGTGGCAAAGTCAGACATATTCATCCGCATTAGTGAAAATCCTTCATTAACTCATCCTGAATCATCACGTTTACAGGATTATGCCGCCTGCGTAAAGTGCGCTCCAGAACTTAACGTGGAGGTAAAATTATGCAGTCTGAACGTATTTATTTGGTATGGGCCCATCCTCGTCATGATTCATTGACCGCACATATTGCTGATGCGATCCATCAGCGGGCAATGGAGCGGAAAATACAGGTGACGGAACTCGATTTATATCGGCGTAATTTCAACCCAGTGATGACGCTGGAAGATGAACCAGACTGGAAGAATATGGATAAACGTTATTCTCCAGAGGTTCATCAGCTTTATTCAGAGCTGCTTGAACATGACACGTTAGTGGTGGTTTTTCCTCTCTGGTGGTACAGCTTCCCGGCAATGCTAAAAGGATATATTGACAGAGTATGGAATAATGGGCTGGCTTATGGAGATGGGCAGAAATTACCATTCAATAAAGTTCGTTGGGTGGCGCTGGTTGGAGGAGACAAAGAATCATTTGTCCAGATGGGCTGGGAAAAAAATATAAGCGATTATTTGATAAATATGTGCAGTTATCTTGGTATTGAAGATGCCGATGTCACTTTCTTGTGTAATACAGTGGTATTCGATGGGCAAGAACTTCATGCGAGCTATTATCAGTCGTTATTATCTCAGGTACGGGATATGGTAGATGCACTATAAAATGTGTTAAAAACGCTGTAGCAGAATGAAGCGCGGAATAAAAAAGCGGCAACTCAATAAAGTTGCCGCTTTACGGGGAAATTAGAACATTACCTTATGACCGTACTGCTCAAGAATGCCTTTCACGCGTTCCATGGTCTCTTTCTTAGGTGGTTTAACACCGTCGAGTTTGTACTCTTCACCCATTGCCACCCATTTGTGTTTGCCCAGCTCGTGGTAGGGGAGGAGTTCGATTTTCTCAACGTTGCCCATATCACGGGTAAATTCACCGAGGCGATGCGCTGAATCGTCATCGTCAGACCAGCCTGGGACAACAACGTAGCGGATCCACACCTTCACATTTTTGTTCGCCAGATATTTGGCGAACTCCAGCGTGCGGTGGTTGGAAACTCCAACCAGATTTTGGTGGATCTCGTCGTTCATCTGTTTGAGATCGAGCATTACCAGGTCGGTTACTTCCAGCAGTTCATCAATCACCGGATCGTAACGACGAACAAAACCGTTGGTGTCCAGACAGGTATGAATGCCTTCTTTTTTGCAGGCGCGGAACCAGTCACGAACAAACTCAGCTTGTAGGATTGCCTCACCGCCGGATGCGGTAACGCCGCCGCCGGAAGCGTTCATAAAGTGGCGATAGGTCACCACCTCTTTCATTAAATCTTCAACGGTAACTTCTTTACCGCCATGCGTATCCCAGGTGTCGCGGTTATGACAATACAGGCAGCGCATCAGGCAGCCCTGGAAAAAGGTGATAAAGCGAATACCCGGGCCGTCTACGGTTCCACAGGATTCAAAGGAGTGAATGCGACCAATAACTGACATTGCGGTGTTTCTCCAGATGTGGCCCATCTGAGGCCGTGTTGGTGCGCAGCTCGAAGGCTACGTCGAGTCTGTTTTGGCAGTCACCTTAAAGTATAGATAGCTGACAAAAAAGGCTCTCGCGCTAAAAAAGGCCCCACTTTCGTGGAGCCTTTATTGTACGCTTTTTACTGTACGATTTCAGTCAAATCTAATTACATAGATTGAGTGAAGGTACGAGTAATAACGTCCTGCTGCTGTTCTTTAGTCAGCGAGTTGAAACGTACTGCGTAGCCAGATACACGGATGGTCAGCTGCGGATATTTTTCCGGGTTTTCCATCGCGTCGAGCAGCATTTCACGGTTCATCACGTTAACGTTCAGGTGCTGACCACCTTCGATGGATGCTTCGTGGTGGAAGTAACCATCCATCAGACCAGCCAGGTTGGTCTTACGAACTTCGTCGTCTTTACCCAGTGCGTTCGGAACGATAGAGAAGGTGTAGGAGATACCATCTTTAGCGTAAGCAAACGGCAGTTTAGCAACGGAAGTCAGAGAGGCTACTGCACCTTTCTGGTCACGACCGTGCATCGGGTTAGCACCCGGTCCGAACGGCGCGCCAGCACGACGACCGTCTGGGGTGTTACCCGTTTTCTTACCATACACAACGTTAGAAGTGATGGTCAGAACAGACTGAGTCGGGATAGCGTCACGGTAGGTGTGCAGTTTCTGAATTTTCTTCATGAAACGTTCTACCAGGTCAACAGCCAGGTCATCTACACGCGGATCATTGTTACCAAACTGCGGGTATTCGCCTTCGATTTCGAAGTCGATAGCCAGACCGTCTTCGTCACGAATCGGTTTAACTTTCGCATATTTGATTGCAGACAGGGAGTCAGCAGCAACGGACAGACCAGCGATACCACACGCCATGGTGCGGATAACGTCACGGTCGTGCAGCGCCATCAGAGAGGCTTCGTAGCTGTACTTGTCGTGCATGTAGTGGATGATGTTCAGTGCAGTGATGTACTGTTTAGCCAGCCAGTCCATGAAGTGATCCATGCGCTCCATCACTTCATCATAGTTCAGGACATCGCCTTTGATCGGTTCAGACTTCGGACCAACCTGCATTTTCAGTTTTTCGTCAACGCCGCCGTTGATTGCGTACAGCATGGTTTTCGCCAGGTTTGCACGCGCACCGAAGAACTGCATTTGTTTACCAACGATCATCGGGCTTACGCAGCAAGCAATAGCGTAGTCATCGTTGTTGAAGTCCGGACGCATCAGGTCATCGTTCTCATACTGCAGAGAAGAGGTGTCGATGGACACTTTAGCGGCGAATTTCTTGAAGTTCAGCGGCAGTTTTTCAGACCACAGAATGGTCATGTTCGGTTCCGGAGACGGACCCATGGTGTACAGGGTGTTCAGGAAACGGAAGCTGTTTTTGGTAACCAGGGTACGACCGTCGAGGCCCATACCACCGATAGATTCGGTTGCCCAGATCGGGTCGCCAGAGAACAGTTCATCGTATTCCGGAGTACGCAGGAAGCGAACCATACGCAGTTTCATGACCAGGTGGTCAACCATTTCCTGCGCTTCTTGTTCGGTGATCTTGCCAGCTTTCAGGTCACGTTCGATGTACACATCCAGGAAGGTGGAGGTACGACCGAAGGACATTGCAGCACCGTTCTGAGACTTAACAGCAGCCAGGTAGCCGAAGTAAGTCCACTGGATAGCTTCCTGAGCGTTGGTAGCCGGACCAGAGATGTCGTAGCCGTATTTCGCAGCCATTTCTTTCATCTGACCCAGAGCGCGGTGCTGTTCAGCGATTTCTTCGCGCAGACGGATAGTCTGTTCCAGGTTTACGCCGTTTTCCAGATCAGCCTGCAGAGAAGTGAACTGTGCCAGTTTGTCTTTCATCAGGTAGTCGATACCGTACAGCGCAACGCGACGGTAGTCACCGATGATACGGCCACGGCCATATGCATCTGGCAGACCGGTCAGAACACCAGATTTACGGCAACGCAGGATGTCCGGAGTGTAAACGTCGAACACGCCCTGGTTGTGAGTTTTACGGTATTCAGTGAAGATTTTTTTGATCATCGGATCCAGTTCGCGGTTGTACGCTTTGCAGGAACCTTCGATCATTTTGATACCACCGAACGGGATAAGAGCACGTTTCAGCGGAGCTTCAGTCTGCAGACCAACGATTTTCTCAAGCTGCTTGTTGATGTAGCCAGCGTCGTGAGAGGTGATGGTGGAAGCAACAGCGGTGTCAAAGTCAACTGGCGCGTGAGTGCGGTTTTCCAGTTTAACGCCTTCCATTACTTTGTCCCACAGGGTGGTGGTCGCTTCAGTAGCGCCAGCCAGGAAGGACTCGTCACCCTCGTACGGAGTGTAGTTTTTCTGAATGAAGTCACGGACGTTTACTTCATTCTGCCAGTCACCTTTGGTAAAACCTTCCCAGGCTGTGGCTAACTTTTCATTAAGCTCGGACATGTAACACCTACCTTCTTAAGTGGATTTTTTATTTACTGCGTACTTCGACAACCATTAATGGTGGTCGTTTTCACGCAGGTAAATGACCCAGTATGTCAACCCAACCAACAAACCACCACCGATAATGTTGCCGATCGTAACCGGAATCAGGTTATCAGTGATGAAATTCATCACGGTCAGGTGAGAAAAATTTTCCGGTGCAGAACCGACTGCGGTCCAAAATTCCGGGGATGCGAAGTCGCGGATTACAATACCCATCGGGATCATAAACATGTTTGCGATACTGTGCTCAAAACCGCTGGCAACAAACATCGCGACCGGCAGCACCATAATGAACGCTTTGTCCATCAGGCTGCGGCCAGAATAACTCATCCATACTGCCAGACATACCATCAGGTTTGCCAGGATACCAAGACAGACGGCCTCAATAAAAGTATGGTGCACTTTGTGGTCGGCGGTTTGTAGGACGTTGAGTCCCCATTGACCATTTGCGGTCATATACTCGCCGGAAAGCCACATTAAAAGTACAAACAGCAGTGCGCCGACCAGGTTGCCAAAATAGACATTTAGCCAGTTTTTAGCCAACTGACCCCAGGTGATGCGCCCACTCGCCTTAGCAACAACAATTAACACAGTGGAAGTAAAGAGATCGGCTCCGCAGACAACACAAAGAATCAGCCCCAGAGAGAAGCAAATGCCGCCAACCAGTTTTGCCATGCCGAAGGGCATTGTGCCTGTGCCAGTGGTTGCTGTGATATAGAAGACGAATGCGATTGAGATGAAAACACCGGCGGTAATCGCCAGATAGAAAGTCTTAAGCGGATGTTTCGTTGCTTTATAGACACCCGCTTCTTCGGCCACTTTGGCCATTGCAGCAGGAAGTAAAAGATCAAAAGGGTTGTCAGCTTTCACACTAACTCTCTCTTTATTAAGTCGGCGACGAGATACTAACAAAGCATTATAGATGAGAAATTGATATAGATCATATCTCGCCTGGCTTATAGGCCCGTAACTCGCATGGTTTTTATGCAAATACGGAGTAAATATTTGATTATCAAAATAAAAATAAATTTTAAAAATTAACAAATGAGTTGAATTTTTTCCGCATCCTCCGCTAAAACAGTTAATTAAAAGGGAGCATCAGGCGAATAAAGTAACAATATCGATCGTATTTATTAAATACAAATTACCGATATTTAACCTTATAATTACAATTATTTTATTAATGCAAATATATGTAAAGCGGGGCATTAAAAAAACGCCCCGTAATATAACTCAGACTAATCATTAAGCCTACATTGCGTAGGCTATTTGATTTTATTTTGCCCAGAATGCTGCTTTGGCGCGCTGCAGCTTTTCGTAGGCCTTCAACAGCGACTGATGTGCAGCAAACGCGTGCAGATCGCTATCTACTGGTTGTAAGCCATAAAACGCCGCTTCGCCGCTCATTGCCGCACTGGCGGCTTCCACGGCATCTGCGCCGTACATGCGAACAAACGCATTCAGATATTGCAGCGGCTGGCGATCTTCTTCCTGCGCCAGTAATAACAACGTTTGCAGGCAGCGATAATAGTTGGCGCGTTCCGGGCTGAATACCGATGAGTTAAACTCCATCGTCCATTCGGTCCAGACCAGAGCCTGTTCCAGATCGCCACCAGCCAGCGCCAGCATGGCTTTTAATTCACCGATACGCAGGGTGTACCAACCGTTATCCGACCCGGTCGCCAGACCCAACAGCTCACGCACGCGGGTAAAGTCATCAAAACCTTCTTCATCCAGTTGCTCGATGAGGTTCAGGTAATCTTCTTTTTCCCACTCGCTGCTTGGTAGCGAAAGAATCGTTTCACGTAAATGGTTGCCCATACTGTTATTCGCGAGCCACAGATCTTCAGCCGGATAAATATCGGACATGCCAGGCACGATAATGCGGCAAGCGTAGACACCCAGATGCTCGTAATCGGCAATATAAACTTCTTTATCTTCCTTTTTGAAGATAGCCATCAGCGTGGCGAACTCTTCTTCCGTGGTGCCGGAGAAGCTCCAGTCAACAAACGGATAATCGGCATCCTGCTTGAACAGGTCCCAGGAGATTAAACCGCTGGAATCAATAAAGTGCGTTTCAAGGTTGGTGTGCTCGGCCACTTCTTCATCATCGAAGGTTGGCGGAGTAAACACATCCAGATCTTTCAGGCCACGACCTTGCAGCAGCTCGGTCACGGTACGTTCCAGTGCTACACCAAAATCAGGATGCGCACCGAAAGAGGCAAAGCAGGTGCCGTTAGCAGGATTAAACAGTACCACGCAGATCACCGGATATTGACCGCCAAGCGAACCATCATATGCGAAGATCGGGAAACCTTCTGCTTCCAGTGTTTCGATCGCTTCAACCACCGCTGGGTAACGCGCCAGCACGTCTGCCGGGATCTCTGGCAGGCTGATGCTTTCAGCAATAATGCGGTTTTTCACGTAGCGTTCGAAAACTTCGGACAACCCCTGAACGCGTGCTTCGTTGCGGGTATTACCTGCGGACATACCGTTGGAGACGTACAGGTTACCAATGATATTCATCGGAATATAAACGGTCTGATTGTCGGACTGACGCGTAAACGGCAGGCCGCAAATACCACGATCTTCGTTACCGGATTGCAGGTCAATCAGCATGCTACCGGTCAGTTCATTTTCCGGATCGTAAAATGCGCGCAGACGGTCATCGAGCAGCCTGGCACATCGTCATTTTCGGTCAGTGGGAACCATTTTTCGTTGGGATAATGCACGAACGGACCGTTGGCGATGGTTTCGCCCAGCCAGAAGTCCGCAAAAAAGTAGTTGGTTGAGAGACGCTCGAAATATTCACCGAGTGCAGAAGCCAGCGCCGCTTTCTTGGTTGCGCCTTTACCGTTGGTAAAACACAGTGCGCACTCTTTGTCGCGAATATGTACAGACCAGACGTTAGGCACGGGATTCAGCCAGGAGGCCTCTTCAATCTGAAAGCCGAGGTCTGAAAGTTTTTGCTGGAAGCGAGCGATGGAATCTTCCAGAGCGGCATCTTTGCCGGGGATAAATGTTTGCGTCATGAAAATCACTTTAGTCGTACGGAAAGCGCGCAATAATACGGGTTTTATCTCAAAGGCGCTATCACCGCCGCCATGCCGATGAACTGTTGACTATGCTTTTAGCGGATAAACCACGTTAAGAGCATAAAATGAAGGCGTTCGATCTCCACCGTATGGCATTTGATAAAGTGCCTTTTGATTTCCTTGGCGAAGTTGCACTACGTAGTCTTTATACCTTTGTACTGGTCTTTTTGTTCCTCAAAATGACCGGAAGACGCGGTGTGCGGCAGATGTCGCTGTTTGAAGTTTTAATCATTCTGACGCTGGGATCAGCGGCGGGAGATGTGGCGTTTTATGATGATGTGCCGATGGTCCCGGTACTTATCGTCTTTATTACTCTGGCGTTGTTATACCGCCTGGTAATGTGGTTGATGGCGCACAGTGAAAAACTGGAAGATCTTCTGGAAGGCAAGCCAGTTGTTATTATTGAAGATGGCGAGCTGGCCTGGTCGAAACTCAATAACTCCAACATGACGGAATTTGAGTTCTTTATGGAGCTACGATTGCGTGGCGTGGAGCAGCTGGGGCAGGTACGTCTGGCGATTCTCGAAACCAACGGGCAAATCAGTGTCTATTTCTTTGAAGATGACAAGGTGAAACCGGGTTTACTTATTTTACCCAGTGATTGTACGCAGCGTTACAAAGTGGTGCCGGAGTCGGCGGACTATGCCTGTATTCGTTGTAGTGAAATCATTCATATGAAAGCGGGGGAAAAACAATTATGTCCGCGCTGTGCAAATCCAGAATGGACGAAGGCAAGTCGGGCAAAACGGGTGACCTGACAGTAAAAACATCGGCTTTTTGCTAATAATCCGAGAGATTCTTTTGTGTGATGCAAGCCACATTTTTGCCCTCAACGGTTTTACTCATTGCGATGTGTGTCACTGAATGATAAAACCGATAGCCACAGGAATAATGTATTACCTGTGGTCGCAATCGATTGACCGCGGGTTAATAGCAACGCAACGTGGTGAGGGGAAATGGCTCAAATCTTCAATTTTAGTTCTGGTCCGGCAATGCTACCGGCAGAGGTGCTTAAACAGGCTCAACAGGAACTGCGCGACTGGAACGGTCTTGGTACGTCGGTGATGGAAGTGAGTCACCGTGGCAAAGAGTTCATTCAGGTTGCAGAGGAAGCCGAGAAGGATTTTCGCGATCTTCTTAATGTCCCCTCCAACTACAAGGTATTATTCTGCCATGGCGGTGGTCGCGGTCAGTTTGCTGCGGTACCGCTGAATATTCTCGGTGATAAAACCACCGCAGATTATGTTGATGCCGGTTACTGGGCGGCAAGTGCCATTAAAGAAGCGAAAAAATACTGCACGCCTAATGTCTTTGACGCCAAAGTGACTGTTGATGGTCTGCGCGCGGTTAAGCCAATGCGTGAATGGCAACTCTCTGATAATGCGGCTTATATGCATTACTGCCCGAATGAAACCATCGACGGTATCGCCATCGACGAGACGCCAGACTTCGGCAAAGATGTGGTGGTCGCCGCCGACTTCTCTTCAACCATTCTTTCCCGTCCGATTGACGTCAGCCGTTATGGTGTAATTTACGCTGGCGCGCAGAAAAATATCGGCCCGGCTGGCCTGACAATCGTCATCGTTCGTGAAGATTTGCTGGGCAAAGCGAATATCGCGTGTCCGTCGATTCTGGATTATTCCATCCTCAACGATAACGGCTCCATGTTTAACACGCCGCCGACATTTGCCTGGTATCTATCTGGTCTGGTCTTTAAATGGCTGAAAGCGAACGGCGGTGTAGCTGAAATGGATAAAATCAATCAGCAAAAAGCAGAACTGCTATATGGGGTGATTGATAACAGCGATTTCTACCGCAATGACGTGGCGAAAGCTAACCGTTCGCGGATGAACGTGCCGTTCCAGTTGGCGGACAGTGCGCTTGACAAATTGTTCCTTGAAGAGTCTTTTGCTGCTGGCCTTCATGCACTGAAAGGTCACCGTGTGGTCGGCGGAATGCGCGCGTCTATTTATAACGCCATGCCGCTGGAAGGCGTTAAAGCGCTGACAGACTTCATGGTTGAGTTCGAACGCCGTCACGGCTAATGCCGAAATTTTGCTTAATCCCCACAGCCAGCCTGTGGGGTTTTTATTTCTGTTGTAGAGAGTTGAGTTCATGGAATCCCTGACGTTACAACCCATCGCTCGTGTCGATGGCACTATTAATCTGCCCGGTTCCAAGAGCGTTTCTAACCGCGCTTTATTGCTGGCGGCATTAGCACACGGCAAAACAGTATTAACCAATCTGCTGGATAGCGATGACGTGCGCCATATGCTGAATGCATTAACAGCGTTAGGGGTAAGCTATACGCTTTCAGCCGATCGTACGCGTTGCGAAATTATCGGTAACGGCGGTCCATTACACGCAGAAGGTGCCCTGGAGTTGTTCCTCGGTAACGCCGGAACGGCAATGCGTCCGCTGGCGGCAGCTCTTTGTCTGGGTAGCAATGATATTGTGCTGACCGGTGAGCCGCGTATGAAAGAACGCCCGATTGGTCATCTGGTGGATGCTCTGCGCCTGGGCGGGGCGAAGATCACTTACCTGGAACAAGAAAATTATCCGCCGTTGCGTTTACAGGGCGGCTTTACCGGCGGCAACGTTGACGTTGATGGCTCCGTTTCCAGCCAATTCCTCACCGCACTGTTAATGACTGCGCCTCTTGCGCCGGAAGATACGGTGATTCGTATTAAAGGCGATCTGGTTTCTAAACCTTATATCGACATCACACTCAATCTGATGAAGACGTTTGGTGTTGAAATTGAAAATCAGCACTATCAACAATTTGTCGTAAAAGGCGGGCAGTCTTATCAGTCTCCGGGTACTTATTTGGTCGAAGGCGATGCATCTTCGGCTTCTTACTTTCTGGCAGCAGCAGCAATCAAAGGCGGCACTGTAAAAGTGACCGGTATTGGACGTAACAGTATGCAGGGTGATATTCGCTTTGCTGATGTGCTGGAAAAAATGGGCGCGACCATTTGCTGGGGCGATGATTATATTTCCTGCACGCGTGGTGAACTGAACGCTATTGATATGGATATGAACCATATTCCCGATGCGGCGATGACCATTGCCACGGCGGCGTTATTTGCAAAAGGCACCACCACGCTGCGCAATATCTATAACTGGCGTGTTAAAGAAACCGATCGCCTGTTTGCGATGGCAACAGAACTGCGTAAAGTCGGTGCGGAAGTAGAAGAGGGGCACGATTACATTCGTATCACTCCACCGGAAAAACTGAACTTTGCCGAGATCGCGACATACAATGATCACCGGATGGCGATGTGTTTCTCGCTGGTGGCGTTGTCAGATACACCAGTGACGATTCTTGATCCCAAATGCACGGCCAAAACATTTCCGGATTATTTCGAGCAGCTGGCGCGGATTAGCCAGGCAGCCTGAATGAACAACGGGCAATAAATAGCCAAATCTTTCTTTATCAAAACGTCGGCACATTGTCGGCGTTTTTTTTCGGACCTTGTGAGTCATTTTGATTAATGGTAGCGTCGCTTGTCAGTGTAAGTTGTTGATACATAATATTTATATATGATTAATCAACGGATGATTCACATGAAGAATACTAAATTACTGCTGGCGATTGCGACCTCTGCAGCATTACTGACAGGGTGTCAAAATACCCACGGTATTGATACCAATATGGCTATCAGCTCCGGTTTAAATGCCTATAAAGCAGCAACATTAAGCGATGCCGATGCAAAAGCGATTGCCAATCAGGGCTGTGCCGAAATGGACAGCGGCAATCAAGTCGCAAGTAAATCCAGCAAGTACGGTAAACGTCTGGCAAAAATCGCCAAAGCATTGGGTAACAATATTAATGGCACGCCGGTCAACTATAAGGTTTATATGACCAGCGACGTCAACGCATGGGCGATGGCGAACGGCTGTGTTCGTGTCTACAGTGGCCTGATGGACATGATGAATGACAACGAAATTGAAGGCGTTCTGGGCCATGAACTGGGCCACGTCGCGTTGGGTCACTCGCTGGCTGAAATGAAAGCTTCTTATGCGATCGTTGCCGCACGCGATGCCATTTCAGCTACCAGCGGTGTGGCTTCCCAGCTTTCCCGCTCACAATTAGGTGATATCGCAGAAGGCGCTATCAATGCTAAATACTCCCGTGATAAAGAGTCCGAAGCAGATGATTTCTCCTTTGATCTGTTGAAGAAACGTGGCATCAGCACCCAGGGGCTGGTTGGCAGCTTTGAAAAACTGGCTAGCCTGGATGGCGGTCGCACCCAGTCCATGTTTGACTCTCACCCACCATCAACAGAGCGTGCGCAACACATCCGTGATCGTATCGCCTCTGGTAAGTAAATCATTGTCATCTTTCGGGCTGGTCTTCTGCCAGCCCGCTATAATTGCGCAATAAATCCCCATCTGAATACAGACAAAACTGGTTTTTGCACACAACGTTAACGATTTGTGGCGTCGGCGCGTATAATGCGCGCGGTTATGTTAACGGTACGCCTGTTTTAAGGAGATAAAGATGACGGCAATTGCCCCGGTTATTACCATTGATGGCCCAAGCGGTGCAGGGAAAGGCACCTTGTGTAAGGCTATGGCGGAAGCGTTGCAATGGCATCTGCTGGACTCGGGTGCAATTTATCGCGTACTGGCATTGGCGGCATTACATCACCATGTTGATGTTGCGTCGGAAGATGCGCTGGTACCGCTGGCATCCCATCTGGATGTACGTTTTGTGTCGACCAATGGCAATCTGGAAGTGATCCTCGAAGGGGAAGATGTCAGCGGCGAAATTCGTACTCAGGAAGTGGCGAATGCAGCTTCACAAGTCGCGGCATTCCCACGCGTTCGTGAAGCATTATTGCGTCGCCAACGCGCGTTTCGCGAATTACCAGGCCTGATTGCCGATGGCCGCGACATGGGAACGGTGGTATTCCCTGATGCGCCAGTGAAAATTTTCCTTGACGCCTCCTCGGAAGAACGTGCGCATCGCCGAATGCTACAGTTGCAGGAGAAGGGCTTTAGTGTTAACTTTGAGCGCCTTTTGGCCGAGATCAAAGAACGCGACGACCGCGATCGTAACCGAGCGGTAGCGCCACTGGTTCCGGCAGCCGATGCTTTAGTGTTGGATTCCACCACCTTAAGCATTGAGCAAGTGATTGAAAAAGCGCTACAATACGCGCGCCAGAAATTGGCTCTCGCATAAGCGACCGAATTTGCAGTACCCCCGTTGCAATGGAATGACAGCGGGTATGTTAAACAACCCCATCCGGCATGGAGCCAGGTGGACGTTAAATATAAACCTGAAGATTAAACATGACTGAATCTTTTGCTCAACTCTTTGAAGAGTCCTTAAAAGAAATCGAAACCCGCCCGGGTTCTATCGTTCGTGGCGTTGTTGTTGCTATCGACAAAGACGTAGTACTGGTTGACGCTGGTCTGAAATCTGAGTCCGCCATCCCGGCTGAGCAGTTCAAAAACGCCCAGGGCGAGCTGGAAATCCAGGTAGGTGACGAAGTTGACGTTGCTCTGGACGCAGTAGAAGACGGCTTCGGTGAAACTCTGCTGTCCCGTGAGAAAGCTAAACGTCACGAAGCCTGGATCACGCTGGAAAAAGCTTACGAAGATGCTGAAACTGTTACCGGTGTTATCAACGGCAAAGTTAAGGGCGGCTTCACTGTTGAGCTGAACGGTATTCGTGCGTTCCTGCCAGGTTCTCTGGTAGACGTTCGTCCGGTGCGTGACACTCTGCACCTGGAAGGCAAAGAGCTTGAATTTAAAGTAATCAAGCTGGATCAGAAGCGCAACAACGTTGTTGTTTCTCGTCGTGCCGTTATCGAATCCGAAAACAGCGCAGAGCGCGATCAGCTGCTGGAAAACCTGCAGGAAGGCATGGAAGTTAAAGGTATCGTTAAGAACCTCACTGACTACGGTGCATTCGTTGATCTGGGCGGCGTTGACGGCCTGCTGCACATCACTGACATGGCCTGGAAACGCGTTAAGCATCCGAGCGAAATCGTAAACGTTGGCGACGAAATCACTGTTAAAGTGCTGAAGTTCGACCGCGAACGTACCCGTGTATCCCTGGGCCTGAAACAGCTGGGCGAAGATCCGTGGGTAGCTATCGCTAAACGTTATCCGGAAGGTACCAAACTGACTGGTCGCGTGACCAACCTGACCGACTACGGCTGCTTCGTTGAAATCGAAGAAGGCGTTGAAGGCCTGGTACACGTTTCCGAAATGGATTGGACCAACAAAAACATCCACCCGTCCAAAGTTGTTAACGTTGGCGATGTAGTGGAAGTTATGGTTCTGGATATCGACGAAGAACGTCGTCGTATCTCCCTGGGTCTGAAACAGTGCAAAGCTAACCCGTGGCAGCAGTTCGCGGAAACCCACAACAAGGGCGACCGTGTTGAAGGTAAAATCAAGTCTATCACTGACTTCGGTATCTTCATCGGCCTGGACGGCGGCATCGACGGCCTGGTTCACCTGTCTGACATCTCCTGGAACGTTGCAGGCGAAGAAGCAGTTCGTGAATACAAAAAAGGCGACGAAATCGCTGCAGTTGTTCTGCAGGTTGACGCAGAGCGTGAGCGTATCTCCCTGGGCGTTAAACAGCTCGCAGAAGATCCGTTCAACAACTGGGTTGCTCTGAACAAGAAAGGCGCTATCGTAACCGGTAAAGTAACTGCAGTTGACGCTAAAGGCGCAACCGTAGAACTGGCTGACGGCGTAGAAGGTTACCTGCGTGCTTCTGAAGCATCCCGTGACCGCGTTGAAGACGCTACCTTGGTTCTGAGCGTTGGCGACGAAGTTGAAGCTAAATTCACCGGCGTTGATCGTAAAAACCGCGCAATCAGCCTGTCTGTTCGTGCGAAAGACGAAGCTGACGAGAAAGATGCAATCGCAACTGTTAACAAACAGGAAGATGCAAACTTCTCCAACAACGCAATGGCTGAAGCTTTCAAAGCAGCTAAAGGCGAGTAATTCTCTGACTCTTCGGGATTTTTATTCCGAAGTTTGTTGAGTTTACTTGACAGATTGCAGGTTTCGTCCTGTAATCAAGCACTAAGGGCGGCTACGGCCGCCCTTAATCAATGCAGCAACAGCAGCCGCTTAATTTGCCTTTAAGGAACCGGAGGAATCATGACCAAGTCAGAATTGATAGAAAGACTTGCCACCCAGCAATCGCACATTCCCGCCAAGACGGTTGAAGATGCAGTAAAAGAGATGCTGGAGCATATGGCCTCGACTCTTGCGCAGGGCGAGCGTATTGAAATCCGCGGTTTCGGCAGTTTCTCTTTGCACTACCGCGCACCACGTACCGGACGTAATCCGAAGACTGGCGATAAAGTAGAACTGGAAGGAAAATACGTTCCTCACTTTAAACCTGGTAAAGAACTGCGCGATCGCGCCAATATTTACGGTTAAGTTTTTACTCAAACTTGAACGCGAGAAAAGCACCTGTCGGGTGCTTTTTTCATTTCTCTAATCAGGAACTGGAAGCTGCCTCGCAGAGTTTTGAGCAGTTTTCACCCTTTCGTTAAATTCTTCTGAATATGCCTCGGGGAACGCAAAATTCCCACCAGACAACCGCTCAACAAAGTTGCACACTTTCCATAAACAGGGAGGGGTGCATGAAAATAACGACAGTCGGCGTATGCATAATTTGCGGAATTTTTCCGTTGCTGATTTTGCCCCAATTGCCTGGGACATTAACCCTTGCGTTTCTGACTCTCTTCGCCTGCGTACTGGCATTTATCCCTGTTAAAACCGTCCGTTATATCGCGCTGACGTTGCTGTTTTTCGTTTGGGGCATATTATCAGCAAAGCAAATTTTGTGGGCAGGAGAAACCTTAACTGGCGCGACGCAGGATGCAATTGTTGAGATCACTGCTACTGACGGCATGACCACTCATTACGGTCAAATTACTTATCTACAAGGTCGACGTATATTCCCTGCGCCAGGCCTTGTGCTGTATGGCGAATATCTTCCGCAAGCGGTTTGTGCCGGACAACTGTGGTCAATGAAACTCAAAGTTCGTGCCGTTCATGGTCAACTTAATGATGGCGGCTTTGATAGCCAGCGTTATGCCATTGCCCAGCATCAGCCGCTCACCGGCCGCTTTCTGCAGGCAAGTGTTATTGAACCGAATTGTAGCCTGCGTGCACAGTATCTGGCGTCACTACAAACAACGCTGCAACCCTATCCGTGGAATGCGGTTATTCTTGGTTTAGGTATGGGGGAACGGTTATCCGTCCCCAAAGAAATCAAAAATATCATGCGCGATACTGGAACGGCGCATTTAATGGCGATATCGGGATTGCACATCGCTTTTGCGGCGTTGCTGGCTGCCGGACTCATTCGCAGTGGACAAATTTTTCTGCCTGGGCGCTGGATCCACTGGCAAATACCATTAATTGGTGGGATCTGCTGTGCTGCTTTTTATGCCTGGTTGACGGGAATGCAACCTCCTGCATTCCGTACCGTGGTGGCGCTTGCTACGTGGGGAATGCTTAAGTTAAGTGGGCGACAGTGGAGTGGCTGGGATGTATGGATATGTTGTCTGGCGGCAATTTTGCTGATGGATCCTGTTGCCATTCTCTCGCAAAGTTTATGGCTCTCTGCCGCTGCGGTCGCGGCACTGATTTTTTGGTATCAGTGGTTTCCCTGTCCTGAGTGGCAACTGCCGCCGGTATTGCGTGCAGTTGTTTCCCTCATCCATCTGCAACTGGGTATCACACTTCTGCTTATGCCCGTGCAAATCGTGATATTTCATGGCATTAGTCTGACCTCGTTTATTGCAAATCTATTAGCAATTCCCTTGGTGACATTTATCACGGTTCCGTTGATCCTCGCCGCGATGGTTGTGCATTTAAGCGGGCCGTTAATCCTGGAGCAAGGGTTATGGTTTCTTGCCGACCGGTCTTTGGCTTTACTTTTCTGGGGGTTAAAGAGTTTGCCAGAAGGGTGGATCAACATTGCTGAACGTTGGCAATGGCTATCATTTTCCCCATGGTTCTTACTGGTGGTATGGCGATTAAACGCCTGGCGAACGTTGCCAGCAATGTGTGTGGCTGTAGGCTTGCTGATGTGCTGGCCGCTGTGGCAAAAACCTCGACCTGACGAGTGGCAGGTGTACATGCTTGATGTCGGGCAAGGGCTGGCAATAGTGATAGCCAGAAACGGCAAAGCGATTCTCTATGACACAGGACTGGCCTGGCCCGAAGGGGATAGTGGGCAACAACTGATTATCCCCTGGCTCCACTGGCATAATCTTGAACCGGAGGGCGTTATTCTGAGTCATGAACATCTGGATCACCGGGGAGGGCTGGACTCAATATTGCACACATGGCCGATGTTATGGATCAGAAGTCCGTTAAACTGGGAACATCATCAGCCCTGTGTGCGTGGCGAAGCGTGGCAATGGCAAGGATTGCGTTTCAGCGTGCACTGGCCTTTACAAGCTAGCAACGATAAAGGAAATAACCATTCCTGTGTGGTTAAGGTTGATGACGGGACGAATAGCATTCTTCTAACCGGTGATATTGAAGTCCCCGCTGAACAAAAGATGCTAAGCCGTTACTGGCAGCAAGTGCAGACAACATTGCTTCAGGTACCTCACCATGGCAGTAATACCTCATCATCGTTGCCATTAATTCAGCGAGTGAATGGAAAAGTGGCACTCGCATCGGCATCGCGCTATAACGCATGGCGATTGCCCTCTAATAAAGTTAAGCATCGCTATCAACAGCAAGGATATCAATGGCTTGATACTCCACATCAGGGTCAAGTGACGGTCAATTTTTCAGCGCAAGGCTGGCGGATTAGCAGCCTCAGAGAGCAAATTTTACCTCGTTGGTATCATCAGTGGTTTGGCGTGCCAGTGGATAACGGGTAGAATATGCGGCTATTTCAACAAATGCTGGTTTTTTGAATGCATAACGACAAAGATCTCTCTACGTGGCAGACGTTCCGCCGACTGTGGCCAACCATTGCGCCTTTTAAAGCGGGTCTGATCGTGGCGGGCGTAGCGTTAATCCTCAACGCAGCCAGCGATACCTTCATGTTATCGCTCCTTAAGCCACTTCTTGATGATGGCTTTGGTAAAACAGATCGCTCCGTGCTGGTGTGGATGCCGCTGGTGGTGATCGGGCTGATGATTTTACGTGGTATCACCAGCTATGTCTCCAGCTACTGTATCTCCTGGGTATCAGGAAAGGTGGTAATGACCATGCGTCGCCGCCTGTTTGGTCACATGATGGGAATGCCGGTTTCATTTTTTGACAAACAGTCAACGGGGACGCTGTTGTCACGTATCACCTACGATTCCGAACAGGTTGCTTCTTCTTCTTCCGGCGCACTGATAACGGTTGTGCGTGAAGGTGCGTCAATCATCGGCCTGTTCATCATGATGTTCTATTACAGTTGGCAACTGTCGATCATTTTGATTGTGCTGGCACCGATTGTTTCGATTGCGATTCGCGTAGTATCGAAGCGTTTTCGCAACATCAGTAAAAACATGCAGAACACCATGGGGCAGGTGACCACCAGCGCCGAACAAATGCTGAAGGGCCACAAAGAAGTATTGATTTTCGGTGGTCAGGAAGTGGAAACGAAACGCTTTGATAAAGTCAGCAACCGAATGCGTCTTCAGGGGATGAAAATGGTTTCAGCCTCTTCCATCTCTGATCCGATCATTCAGCTGATCGCCTCTTTGGCGCTGGCGTTTGTTCTGTATGCGGCGAGCTTCCCAAGTGTCATGGATAGCCTGACTGCCGGTACGATTACCGTTGTTTTCTCTTCAATGATTGCACTGATGCGTCCGCTGAAATCACTGACCAACGTTAACGCCCAGTTCCAGCGCGGTATGGCGGCTTGTCAAACGCTGTTTACCATTCTGGACAGTGAGCAGGAGAAAGACGAAGGTAAGCGCGTGATCGAGCGTGCGACTGGCGACGTGGAATTCCGCAATGTCACCTTTACTTATCCGGGACGTGACGTACCTGCATTGCGTAACATCAACCTGAAAATTCCGGCAGGGAAGACGGTTGCTCTGGTTGGACGCTCTGGTTCAGGTAAATCAACCATCGCCAGCCTGATCACTCGTTTTTACGATATTGATGAAGGCGAAATCCTGATGGATGGTCACGATCTGCGCGAGTATACCCTGGCGTCGTTACGTAACCAGGTTGCTCTGGTGTCGCAGAATGTCCATCTGTTTAACGATACGGTTGCTAACAACATTGCTTACGCACGGACTGAACAGTACAGCCGTGAGCAAATTGAAGAAGCGGCGCGTATGGCCTACGCCATGGACTTCATCAATAAGATGGATAACGGTCTCGATACAGTGATTGGTGAAAACGGCGTGCTGCTCTCTGGCGGTCAGCGTCAGCGTATTGCTATCGCTCGAGCCTTGCTGCGTGATAGCCCGATTCTGATTCTGGATGAAGCTACCTCGGCTCTGGATACCGAATCCGAACGTGCGATTCAGGCGGCACTGGATGAGTTGCAGAAAAACCGTACCTCTCTGGTGATTGCCCACCGCTTGTCTACCATTGAAAAGGCAGACGAAATCGTGGTCGTCGAGGATGGTGTCATTGTGGAACGCGGTACGCATAACGATTTGCTTGAGCACCGCGGCGTTTACGCGCAACTTCACAAAATGCAGTTTGGCCAATGATCGAAAAAATCTGGTCTGGTGAATCCCCTTTGTGGCGGCTA